>Ga0181521_10000380_pt1 | contig 53742 bp, 50 predicted proteins | sample PEATcosm2014_Bin_32_FD_119764 | JGI IMG/M metagenome (GOLD analysis project Ga0181521, IMG submission 119764) | Peatland microbial communities from MTU Mesocosm Facility, Houghton, MI, USA - PEATcosm2014_Bin02_60_metaG | ecosystem: Environmental > Terrestrial > Soil > Wetlands > Peat | place... | reverse complement strand
TCCCGTTGCCGATCACCAGCGTGCCGCCGGCCAGATCGATGCCACCGCCGCTGAGGCCGGGGTTGACCGAGCCATCCACCACCAGCGTGTTACCGGCGCCGACCTGAAGGATACCGTCGATTCCAATGCTGTCGTCGCCGGCCGAACCGTCCAGCGTCGCGGTGCCGCTGACCGCCATCGTGCCAGTGCCGCCGCTGGTCGGCTGTAGCGCGTCCAGCAAGCCGTTGTGGATTGTTGCCCCTTGCAGCAGCACGGTCGCGCCGCCGCTGGCCACCTGGCTCTGGCCCAAAGTTGCACTGTACGCGCCGCTGTTGATCAGTCCGGTCAGCGTCAGCGTCGAGCCGTTGTCGGCAAGGACAGCGCCGGCAATGGTCAACCCCGCGGTACCACCGTCCAGCGTCACCGCACCTTCCGCGAAGATCAGGCTCGAGTCTGCGATACTGCCGGTCTCCAGCGTACCGCCGGTGACGGTGACGCCAGTGTCGAGTCGAACCGCGCCGTGTTTGAAGGCGGCGAGCGTGCCGCCGGTATTGTCGAGCGAATTGACGATCTCGAGGCCGCCAATATGCGGCGTGCCGGAGGCACCGGAATTACCGGTCGCCTCCATTAACCCGCTGTTGGTGTCCAGGCCTGCCAGCTCCAGCGGCGTGCTGACATTGGCATTGACCGTGCCGGCGTTCAGCAGGTTCGCACCGATCGTGCCGCCACCGCTGATCGTATTGTCCTCATTCCACAACAGCGCATTCGGGTCACTGCTCTGGATGAAGCTGCCAACGGCGTTGGGCAGCAGGATGCTGCCGCCACCGGTCAGATCCATCAGCCCGGAAGCGACGAGGGTGCCGCCGGTCAGCCAAATGATGCCGGTGTTCTGGAACCCGGCCTCCACCACCAGGTTTGCGGTGCCGCCGACAAAGATGGTGCCGCTGTTGGCCGAGTTGATCGTCGAATCCTCGGCGGTCAGTTGGCCCTGCGCGACGTTGAGCACGCTGTTGGAGGCGAGCGTCAGGGACGTCAGGTCGGCGGCCGCGGCGCCGTGGAACGTCACCGTGCTGCCGGCGCCGATGGTGGCGTCGCCGTAATAGTCGGTGCCGCTGATCGCGGCGAAGGTGGGGTTCCAATTTGCCGGGGTCTCAAAGTCGCCGCTGGCGCCGCCGACCCAGGTGGTGCTGGTGGGAATCGTGGGCCCGGACGACGATCCGGTGGTGGCGGCACCGCCGAAATTCGCCAGGGGGATGCGTGCCGGGGCGAAGACCCACGGTGAGAACGTCAACGCTCGAGCCACCAGTTCGAACCCGGCGCTGACCTGGCCGGAGGCGGTGAAGATGCTGAATGGATTGGTCTGGAGTTCGGTCAGCAGGTTGTTGATGTAGTTCTTGCCGGCCTGGCTGAAGTTCAGGTCCAGCACGCCGCCGATATCGCCGCTGGCGCTGGCCGAGGCCCCCGGCACGCTCAGGGTGGCGCCGACCTGGACGTCGCCCTCGAGTTGCACCACCGGCTCCACCGTGCCGCTCACCGTTGGGGACTGGACGAACAACCCGTTGAGGAGGTCCGCATAGTCCGTGAAGCCGCTGTTCTCGAAAGCGCTCAGGCCCGAGGTGTCGTAGCCGAAATCGAGCGCGACGCTGCCCTCGAACGCGGCGCTGAGGCCGAGGTTCAAGGTGATGAGGGGGAACACCGGGATCGGCACGTTCAGCAGAGAGATCGTGGACGTCGGCATGCCGGCGGCATTGATCGAGCCGAAATTGAACGATGCCGCGGGCAGGTTCGCGTCGAACAGGTCGGCCGTGCCGCCGAGCAGGAACTGCACCGCCTCGGATGGATTAGTAATGATCGGGAAGGAAAAGATGTTGCTGTTCAACAGCGATTGCAGTGCCTGGAACGGATTCTGCGCGGGAGGATTCGAACCGCCGGACGAGCCGTCCGTCGAGCCGCCGCCACCGGAGGAACCATCGCTGTTCACCAGGTTCTGCAGCAGCGTGGGCAGGTCGATGGGCTGCGAACCGGGGATCAGCTCCGGCACGACCTGACTGATCACCTGGGCGGCGCTGCGGACGTCGTCGGGTATGGTGAACGAGCCGAGGTCGTAGGTGTCGCTGCCGAAACTCGTGCCGGCAGCGGCGAGCGCGCTGACCCACTGTTGCACCTGGTTGAGCGCCGACAGGAACTGCACCAGCGGCGTGACGTCGATGTTAAGGCTCGGGTCGATGTTGTCCGCCAACTGGAGAAAATCGACCAGGGTGATCGTGCCGTCTCCCACGTCCTGGCCGTTGGCATTGATGGAGCCTGCGACGTCGAGTTCGGTCCATAACGAGCCGAGCAGACCGCCGTTCGGATCGGGCTGGCCGCTGGCGTTGAGGTGCCCTGCGCCGCCCAGGAACGAGAGTGGCGTTTCGAACAGCGTCTCGAGCGCCTGGATCGGCGCGCTTTGCAGGACCGAATTGACCTCGTCGATGACCGGGTCGATCACGTTGTCGACGAAGGTACCCAGCTTGAAGGTGACGTTGTCCAGCGCGATGGTCGGGGTGTCGCCGAATGACGCGGCATCGTTCGTGCCGACGTTGCTGGCCTCGAACGACCAGCCGCCGGCCAGGTTGGCGCTGACCGAGGGCAGCGCCGCGGTGCCCATGTCGGAGGTCAGGCCGACGTCGATCGCGGCGTTGCCGGTGAAGGTCGCGCCGCCGTTGACGTCGAGCGAGAAGGTGCCCTGCAACGATGAGCCCTGGTCGATGGCGCCGAACCGCAGGTCGCCAAGGATCGTGTCGTCACCAGAGCCGAGCGTGCCGCTCGCGGCAAAGGTTGGCGCTGTGACGTCGAGGGCCACCGTGAGGGCGGGGCCGTTCGGCTCGGACACCGAGAAATCGCCCGACGTATCGACCGTGCCGATGACGTTGAGGTCGTAGGTGAGCTGGGTCTGGGCGGTGCCGCTGGTCTGGAAGTCGAGGCCGGGCAGGCCGAAATTGCTGCCGAGCGCCGTGCTGAACGTGTCGGTGAGCTGGTCGTTCAGCGCGACGGTGAGTATGCCGCTGGGATCCAAGCCGACCACGACGCCGCCCTTGGGGAATCCGGCGTTGACCAGCGCGGTGTTGATCGCGTTCTGGATTGTGGTGACGTCCTCGCTCACGTTGTTGAACGCGTTGAGGGCATTGAAGACGTTGGTTTCGAGCGATGCGAACTGCTGCAACGCGGCCTGACCCTGGCTGGCCGCGGAGGTGATCAGGCTGCCGACGATCGGCAGGTTTTCCGCCCATACCTTGGTTTGCAGCGCCTGCTTGATTGGACTCAGGATCGAGTCGAGCCCGGTCTTGAGTTGGGCGATTTGCGAGGCCGGAACGATGGTTGAGCTCATGGGCGTTTTGGTCCATTCCAGAGATTGGTCGCGTCAGGTGAACTTTTCGTTCCGTATCAGGAATGTCTAAGTGAAAACCACCAAGAAACGGTCGTCCGCATTGGAGATTCAGTGGGCATGTCGATCCGGACTAGCCGAGCAGGAGCGGGACCCGGACTAGTTCTGATACCGCAATACACTGCGTCGAAGACGTATGAACTTTGCTAGGAAGAGGGCATGGCGTCCTTCAGGCGACCGCAACGAGTTGCTGAGTTTGGGGCAATAGCTGCCGAATTTGCTATCCGTCAATCCTAAAACCTCCCCCCACCGCAGAAAGCGGAAACTTCTCCGTTTCCGAGACGCTGAACGTATCGTACTGTAACGGCCGCCGGCCGGTCAAGCAAATCAGCAACGTCTCGGTATATTTCTGTGAATCGGTAGGATGGTACTCAGGATCGTTTGGATAACAGAGTGCGATAGTATCGCTAGCGGTCTGGAATCCGGCCATCGGCGGCAAATCCAGGCCGCCGTCGCGATTCTCCCCGTCGCGATGGCGGCCGACCAGAAGGCCATCGCGGTCGGGTTCGGCGAGACCATGCGCCGGCAGGTCGATCGACTTCATGACAAAAGCAGGGAGACCCCGCGGGGTCATGGCGGTCGCCTGACATCCCTTCATCTCGGACATGCCGTACCGCGTGGGCGTGATGGACGCCGCGTTCGCATCCCGGCGGGTAGTTTGCCCCGAGTACCGCGATTGTCAGGCATTACCAGCAGGCGATGCCTGAAAACCGGAATGTGGCAACGGCTAATTCGATCGCGGCAGCAGGCGCGGTACGAGCACCGTATGCAGCGGTGATGCTACGACCGGGACGAGCAAGCCGCCAAAAGATAGCGCAGCGGGTTGCGCCCGACTCGGGCGCTGCTGCCCGCACGCCTATCGCGCGAGCGGGCAGCCATTTCCGCCTTTCCCGATCTCATCCCCAGGCAGCCTGAAGGTTGACGATCCCGTAAGTCGTTGCATCGGGCGGGGTGGATGCAAAGCGCCAGACTGGTGCCCCCTGTTTCGCCAGTCCCAGCAACGAGCTGCATATCGTTGCGTATCCGCCGCGAGGCACCACATTGATCTGCTCCGCCGCCGGGCCGGACCGGTCGGTCAGGATCGCGCGCCAGGCGCTCCAGTCGTCGGCATCCGGCGGAGGCGCTGCGCGAAACCGCGGCAGGTGACGGGCCACCCGCTGACTTGTCAGGTCACCGGGGTCGCGCGACGTGATCATGTGCAGACCCGCGGCAAGCGGGATCGCCTCGGGTCGGCCGGCCCCCAGGCCACGCAGGAAGAATGCGGCTCCGGTGGCGTCGGCCACCACCATGTTGAAGCTGCGCCATTGCGCGCCGTTCAGCGCCGCGATGGCGTCCGCTGCGGCCTCCGCCGTGACATGCTCGAGCGCAAGCAGCGGCAGTTCGCCGCGCGAGCGCTTGCCCGGGGCAGGCCCCAGGCTGCCCCGCCGGTTCAGCACCGTCGCCACCACCCTGTGTCGGTTCACACCCATCCAGGTCCCGCCGCCGGAGCGGTCCCGCCCGGCGACGACACCCGGGCGATCGGGCCACCAGCCGGCGGGTGGGTCCCATGCGCGGTCCAGCCGCTCGTCGCGATTGCTCGCCAGCATCAGGGGCCAGGGGTGCTCTGAACGTATCATCAGGACAACGGTACACATGCTTGCTCAGTTCGGTGCCTTGAGGGGGTTCGCACTTCGATCGCCCGTTATGATGCCATCGCCTTTTGTGATCGTATCGGCGACCTGTTTGCGCCGCTTCGCAATCCGGGCCAGCGGATGGCCAGGGCGCGCCGACCACAGCATCGCTGCACAGTCCCATAGTCGCGGCGGCTGGATCGCATGGCGACTCTGGTTCATGCGGCGATCGACTGAATCACCCAGCCGTCGCCGGGGCGTGGGAGCGGACGTTGCCGTTTCCTCCCCCGCCACACCACGTTGCCGTCGAGGTCGACGGCCCAGGTGTCACCCACGCCGAGAACCCTCAGCCCATCATGCGCCCGGGCGTGCGAGGTGATGTGGTGATGGCCGTGCACGATCAGCCGCGCGCCCATCGCGCGGGCAAGGTCGTCCAGTACGCTGACGCCCTCCGGGTGGCTGGACGGCGCTTCGTGGGTGACCAGGACGTCGGCTTGTTGTAACGCAAGCGCATCTATATCTTCCGGCCAGATCGCGGTCGTGGTCAGAAAGTGCGTGAACGCCGCCGCTTGCAGAGGGTCAAGGTCAGGGCGACTGACTGCGAGATCGGCGGCAAGTTGTTCACGCCGATGCAGTCTGGGTGGTGCATTGGCCGGCCAGACATGGGGCAGAAACGCTCCGCCGAGTCCGGCGACCCGGACGTCGGCGATTTCGACGACACGGGTGTGCAAGGCACCTACCGACGTCAGCGGATTACGCTCAGGCTCGGCGAGATTGGCCCACATCTCGGGGCCGGTATCGTAGTCGTGATTGCCGTGGATCCAGTACACCCCAACGCCGCGGTCCAGCAACGGCGCGGCCAATCGATCCAGCGGTTGCTCGCACTCGATGTCGCCGAGCAATACGGCTGCGTGAGGAGGGGTCGGCAGAGTGGCGAGACCGGCTTCGACGTCTTGCCAGTTTTGGTGAATGTCGCCAATGAAAACGAGACTCATGCGGTTCCGATCTGCGCTGGAAGGTCGCATTTAGAGAAACATAGTCCTGGAAAGCAAGCTGGCGGCTGACGCGAATCGTGAGGCGCCGGGCATACCAGACCCGATCAATGCGAGGACCGTAGGGACGCAGCCATTCCCCGCCTGGTAAGCCGCCGCTCGTCAGGCGGGAATGGCTGCGTCGCTGCGCTCCTCGCAATGCCAGCAGTGTCGATGATGTCAGCAACCGCCGAAGGCTCTAGGCCGAAAGCCCGTTCTGAAACGTCGAGGGTACGCCTTCGAATCCCGACTTGGCCCGCTTGCCCAGCCAATGGGCATAGTTCGGCGGCACCGAACGGAAGTCGGGATCCGCACCGAGCTTCTGCGCCGCATCCATCGCCCAGTTCGGATTGTACAGCAGCTCGCGCGCCAGGGCGATCAGGTCGGCATTGCCGTCGCGCAGGATCGCCTCGGCCTGGTCCGCGTGCACGATATGGCCAACCGCCATCGTCATGATCCCCGCTTCCGCGCGGATCTTCGCAGCGTACGGCACTTGGTAGCCGTATTTCTTCGCCCGCACGGAGTCCATCGGTGAACGCTCCAAGATACCGCCGGAGCTGCAATCGATGACGTCGACCCCCTTGGTTCTCAACTCGCGTGCCAGCGCGACGCTTTGTTCCGGGCCCCAGCCGGCGTCGTCTTCGCAGGACAGCCGCATGAACAGCGGTTTTTCTTCCGGCCAGTTGGCGCGCACACATTCCGCCACTTCCAGCGCAAACCGCATCCGGTTGGCGTCCGAGCCGCCGTACTCGTCGTTGCGCCGGTTCGCCACGGGCGAGAGGAACTGGTGCACCAGGTAGCCGTGCGCGCCGTGGATTTCCAACACCTCGAAGCCGGCGCGATGCGCGCGTGACGCGGCTTCGCCCCAGTGCTGCACAACGCCGGGAATCTCGGCACGGGTGAACGCGCGCGGCGTGGGCAGCCGATCGCTGTGCGGTACCGCGCTCGGTGCGACCAGTTCCCAGCCTTCCCAGTCGAACATCTCGGGGTGGTCAGGCGTCAGTGGCTGCTGGCCCTCCCACGGCCGGGTCAGCCGCGCCTTGCGGCCGGAATGGCCGAGCTGAATCGCGGGTACCGCGCCATGCGCCTTGATGAACCGCACGCAGCGCGCCAGGCCGGGGATGAACGCGTCGTTCCAAAGGCCGAGGTCGCCGACCGTGCCGCAGCCGCGTCGCTCCACTTTGGTAGACTCCATCATCACCAGGCCGCAACCGCCGACGGCGAAGCGGCCGGCATTCACCAGGTGCCAGTCGGTCGCGAAGCCTTCCTGCGCCGCGTACTGGTGCATCGGGGCGAGAACGACGCGATTCTTCAGCGTCACGCTACGCAATGAAAGCGGCGAAAACAGCATCGGTGCGGTCAACCGTCGTCTCCTGTTGGTTCGCTGTGCACAGCCTGTTCGTCAGGCCCATGCACCGGGTTCTGCTTCGGCAGGCGCGTGCTCTGCGCCGAGAACGATGCCATCCTGCGCCGCGAACGAGACCACCACGCGGGTTTCTTCCTCGATCTGCACAGGCGAGAACACGCGCAGCAGGGTGGGCCCCACCGCCACGGCGTATTCGAAATGACCGCCAAGGAACAGGCGCTGCAACACCGTGCCGCGTAACCGGTTCGGCGCGGTACCGTTGCCGGTGTCGACTTCGATAACCAGCCGGTCTGGCCGCACCATCACGCGGCCAGGCCCGGGCACGGCGACGCGCCCATGCGCATGAATCGACGTGCCATCAAGCGCAACGCAACGAAAATCGTCCGCATCTGCCCGTTGGATCTCCACGTCGAAGAAATTCGCGGCACCCACCACGTCGGCGACGAAGGCATCCTGCGGGTCGCCGTAAATCTCCTGCGGCGTGCCCGCCTGGTGGATGCGGCCCTCGCCCATCACCAGGATGCGGTCCGACAGCGACAGCGCCTCGCCCTGGTCATGCGTCACATACACCGTCGCAACATGCAAGTCGCGTTGCAGGCGGCGGATTTCAGCGCGGGTGCGATCGCGCAGCTTGGCATCGAGGTTGGACAGCGGTTCGTCGAACAGCAGCGCGGCCGGCGAGTGCACGATGGCGCGCGCCACCGCGACGCGTTGCTGCTGGCCGCCGGAAAGCTGCTGCGACGAACGGTCGCGGAAACTCGCCAACCCCACCATCTCCAACGCACGGGTCACCCGGCTTTCCACCTCGGCGCGCGGGCGGTGGCGGACATGCAACGGAAAGGCGACGTTCTGGAACACCGACAGATGCGGCCAGATGGCATAGGACTGAAACACCATGCCGATACTGCGGTGGTACGGCTCCACCATGATGCCGCGCGCCGCATCGAAGACGATCTCGCCGTCGATCTCGATGTGGCCCTCTTCCGGGGTTTCCAGTCCGGCGATGCAGCGCAGCGTGGTGGTCTTGCCGCAGCCGCTGGGCCCGAGCAGGGACACCAGTTCGCCGTGCGCGATCTCGAAGCTGACATGGTCGATGATGGTGCGGTCGCCGAACCGCTTCACCAGATTCTGCACCTTGATGCCCAAAACTGCCTCCTACAGGCGCAGCGGCGCGCGCATCACCGCGACCATCAGTGCCACGGTGATCACGCTGGTGATGATGGAAAGCGCGCTGGCCACGCCCCAGTTGGCGTTCTCGAAGAACGCCCAGATGGAGATCGACAGCACCTGCGTGCTGGAGGTGTAGATCAGCGCCGCTGCGGCGATTTCGCGGAAATAGGCGATGAACAACAGGAAATAGCCGCTTTGCAGCGCCGGGCGCAGCAGCGGCAGCATGATGCGCCGGAAGCTGGCGATGCGGTTGGCGCCCGAGATCCAGGCGGCTTCTTCCAACGCGCGGTCGAGTTGCACCACCTGCGCGCCAATGGTCTCCGTCGCATAGGGCAGGAAGCGTGCGACGTAGCAGAACACCAGCACCCACAGCGTGCCGTAGATCGGCAGATAGACATACGACCACAGGAATCCGAGGCCGATGACGATGCCGGGAATGCCGAACGGCAACGAGGCCAGAATGTCCAGCGCGCGGTAGCCGCGTCGCTTCAGGCGATGGGTGGAATAAGCAATCAGCGTGCCGAGAATCAGGCCCAGCACCGCGCCGCCGCCGGCGACGATCAGCGTGTTCCAGAACGCGCGGATTGTCCCCGGGCTCTCCCAGATTTGCTGGTAGTTCCGCCACGTGTAGGCAGCCTCGAACGGGTTGGCGACGAAATACTTGATCGCCGAGGTGTAAACCAGCGCGATCGCCGGAATGATGAAGCTCAACAGCGCATACAGCAGGCATAGGACACTGGCGGTCACCCGCCAGTGTCCAAGGTTGAGCGGACGCAGCCGATAGCCCCGGCCACTCACGGTCGGCGCGTTGCGCCGATGCACCACGCGTCGCTGGGCGAATATGGAAAGCCCGGTCACCGCGCTCATCGCCAGACCCACCGTCGCCGCCAGTCCGGTATTCGGCGGCGAGAAGCTGGTCAGCAGATACAGCTCGGTCGCCAACGTGTTGACGTGACCGGGAATGCCGACCAGTGCCGGGATGGCGAATTGCTCCATCGACAGGACGAAACACAGCAGCAGGCTGGACAGCACCGGGAAGATCATCAGCGGCAATGTCACCCGGCAGGCGACCTGCCAGGGATTGGCGCCGGAGGCATAGGCGGCCTCCTCCAGGCTGGAATCCATGCTGGACAGCGGCCCTCGCAAGGTGAAGAACGCGAACGGCGTGATGTGCAGCACCTGGATCCAGATGATCCCGGTGACCGAGTAGATGTCGAACTGCACGTTATCGATATGCAGCACGTCCGACAGGATGCTGTTGAAGATACCGCCTGGCGACCCGAGGATCACCCAGGCCATTGCCAGGATGAATCCCGGAAAGAAAAAGCTCAGCCCGATCGCCGCGACCAGCAGCCGCTTGTAGCGGAAGTCGGTGCGATAGGTGAGCCAGGCCATTGCCCCGCCGCAGATACTGCTGAACAGCGAGGTCAGCACGGAGATCAGGCAGGTGGTGAGCAACGTGTTGATGATCCCGCGACTGCCCAGGTCCTGCCAGTTTTGCGTTGTGTATGCGGCACTGGTGCCAGGTCCGCCGGTGCGGAAACTGCCATACAACAGCGAGGCCAGCGGGGTCACGATGAGGAAGGCGGTCACCGCGAAGGTGCCGACGAAGATCACGCGGATGAGGGCATCCGACGATCGGTGCCGGACCATGCGCGCGGGCGGGGCGAGCGTGGGGCCGGTCAGTTCGAGTGTGTGATCCGACGCCGCCATGGCTATGTCACGCCAAACACGCTCTGCCAGTGCTGCACGCTCGTCTTCCGGCTGTCAGGGATCAACGGCGTGCGGATATTCGTCAGGTTCAGGTTGTCACCAGCGCACATCGTATCCCGCCCTCGTCTTGGTCGCCGCGTCGTCGCGCCGGCCGGCGGCAATCTACTGACGAGTAGGAACGAGTCAAATCGACGTCCGCGCCGCGGCCATGCCATCCGGCGGCCGCCGCGCGACCGTTACTGCAACCCGAACACCGAACGCCATTCGTTGACCATCGCCGTCTGCTTCGCCGGCGTCAGCACCTCAGTGCTCAACACGATCTTCTGGCCTTCGAGCCCTGGCACCAGCTTCGGCGGCTTCGTGCCAGGGCGGATCACCGTTGCCCCGACAATATCCACCAAGGTTTGCTGGCCCACCTCGCTCATTGCCCAGTTGAGGAACACCATGCCGACTTCGGGATGCGGCGCCTTCGCCGGCAGCATCGTGACCGTGGCGATCGAGGGAATGGCGGACGCCGGGTAAACCACGCGGACCGGCGCGCCGTCCGCCAGGGCGCTGATGACCGGCGGATCGATCACCGCGGCAATCTGGATGTCGCCGCGGATCACTGCCTGGATCACGCCGGCACTGCCGTTGAAGAAGCGAACGCCGTTGGCCTTCAGCCGCTGCGGCACATCCTTGATGCCGAGCTGATCCCAGACTGCCAGCATCTCCTGGATGGCCACCGATCGCCATGGCGGGTCCATGCCGAACTTGTCTTTCCACTTCGGATCGAAGCAATCGGCCCACTCCTTCGGTGCATCGGCCTCACGCACGCGCGACTTGTTGGAAACCAGCGTCGAACGGATGAGCTGGATCGTATAGATCTGGTTGTCGCGCTTGTATCGATCCGGGAACGCAGCAGCCTCGGGCGGCACGAAGCTGCGGAGCCAGCCGTCCTGCTGCCATTTCGCCAGCGAGTCGTCCCAGAGCGTGATCAGCACGTCGTTCTGCGACGCGCCGGCGCCGTACTCCGTATTGAAGCGCTGCATCAACTCGGAACTGCCGAGCCGCGTTGCCTCCACCGAGATCGCCGGAAAGGCCTTGTTGAACTCCGCCAGCCACAGATCGCCCATCGGCGGCGGCGTGTTGTGCAGGATATTGAGGTGGCCTTGCCGATTCGCGGTCTCGACCACTTTGGCCCAGTCGGTGCCCTGGGCGCGCGCGGTCGCAGCGAGCCCGGCAAACATCGGCATGGACAGCAAGGTACGGCGCCGCAGCATGGTGTTTCCCCCGATCGACTGGGCGCGGACCTTCGGACAAGCGCCGCCCGGTGTCCAGGCCGGCCGTCCGGCCGCGCGAAATCCGACCCGTTGGCCGCGGTTGATCCAGGTCGATGTCGCGGGGCAGAAATTGCCGCGCGAACCGAAAAACATCAGGGTTGGCCACGGCGATGTGCCGCCGGTAACGCCATAGGTCGAGGTAAAGGGATGATGGTTTCGGCGGAAACCGATTTGCCCCGATGCAAGCGATGGTCACACCGCCGGCACTTTGCCCTGCTCTTGACGATCCGATGATATCCTATGAGACTATCCGGCAGACAAGCACGCTGCGGCAGCGGCGGACCGGTCGGGGGAAACAACATCCATGAATCAGCATCGCGCGCTGCTCGCGGCAGCCACGGCTATCTGCGTCGTTTGTGCCAGCGTGCCCGCCTGGGCACAGGGCTGCGAACTCAAGATCGGCTCCATGGGCCCGATGTCGGGTGGTGCGGCGCAGTGGGGCCTCGCCATGGATGCCGCGGCTAACCTGGCGGCGGCCGAGGCGAACGCCGAGGGCGGCCTCAAGGTCGGTGACAAGAAGTGCCACGTGACCGTGGTTGCGTACGACAGCAAGTACACCGCGGACGGTGCAGCGGCCGGGGCCAATGCGCTCGCCGCCGAGGGCATCCACTTCATCATCGGCCCGGTTGGCGCACCGGAGGCGACCGGGATCAAACCAGTCGCTGCCCGCAACGAACAAATCGCCTGGAACGCCAGCTACGCCAAGGACGCGCTGACGCCGCGCTACCCGCTGATGTTCCATATGGGACCGGGCCCCGGCGCGTGGGCGGATGCGGTGATCAAGCAGGCACTCAAGTACTTCAAGATCCAGTCGGTCGCGCTGATCGCGCCGAACGACCAGGGCGGTACCGACATCGTCACGGTCGATGAAGTGGCCTACAAGGACAATGGCATCAAGACCAGTTCGGAGTACTACCAGCGCGGCACGACCAACTTCGCGCCGATCATCACGCGGCTTCTGGCGGCCAACCCGGACGCCGTGGATACCGCCTCCTCGCCGCCCGGCGATGCCGGGGTGATCGTCAAGCAACTCCGTCTCGCCGGCTTCACCGGGCCGATCGGACGCAATGGCGGCCCAGGCACCGCCGAGATCCTGCGCGTCTGCGGCGGCATCGACGTGCTCAAGGACTTCTACTGGTATGAGGCCCAGCCACCCAACACGCCAGAGATGCGAGCGATCGACGAGGAGTACAAGAAGCTCCTGGGCAAGGACCAGACCTTCGGCACCTCGATGTGGAGCAATCTGCCGGGCGCGCGCATGACGCTGCGGGCGATCGAGGTCGCCGGAACGATGGACGATGTGCAGAAGGTGGCAGAAGCATTGCGCCATCTGCCGGTGGATGACCCGAACATGGGCAAGGGCCTGTGGTCGGGTCAGAAGCAGTTCGGCATCGCGCAGGAACTGATGTTCGCGTTCGGGGTCGGGATCATCAAGGGTGGCGAGAATCTCGGCGTGACGCGCGTCGAGCCGAAGCTATAGGCGTGGCGTCGGTGCAAGACCGCGCACGTGCCCGAATTCCTTGAAGCGGCCATCATCGGCGTGGGCCTGGGCGCGCAGTATGCGTTGCTCGCGCTTGGGTTCACGCTGATCTTCGGCATCCTCGGCGTGGTGAATTTCGCGCATGGCGGATTCTACATGCTGGGCGGCTACGTTGCTTATAGCTGCGTCAGCGGACTTGGCCTACCGTACCCGTTGGCAGTGCTGGTGGCCGTGCTTGCCACCGCGGCGCTCGGCTGGGTGTTCGAACTGCTGATGATCGAACGGCTGATCGATGACCACCTGGCCACGTTGATGCTGACGCTTGCGCTTTATCTGATCATCTCGACCGGCGTGCTGACGGTGTTCGGCCCGATTTCGATGGAGTTCACTTTTCCGGTGGGCGGTGCGTTCCGCGCCGGGCCGATCTACGTGCCCCGCGAAAACCTGATCGTACTGGCGGTATGTCTGGCAGCCATAGCGGCATTGTACCTGGTGCTGTTCCGCACCGATCTCGGCCGTGCCTTGCGTGCCCTGGCGGACGACCGTGCCGTGGGCATGGCATTGGGCTTGCGCCCGCGCCTGTTGTTCCCGGCCGCCTTCGCGCTGGCGACCGGGCTCGCCGGACTGACCGGAGCGCTGGTCACGCCGATCCTCTCGCTCGCACCCGGCGTCGGCGACCCGGTGTTGGCGACCTCGTTCCTCACCGTCATCCTGGGCGGCCTCGGCAGTCTGGGCGGCGCCGCGCTGGCCGCCTTCATCGTCGGCATCGTTGAAGCCTACACCTCGGTTTATTTCGGCGGTTCGGCCGGCGCGCTGGTGCTGTTCGTGATGGTCCTGCTGTTGCTCGTGTTCCGTCCGACCGGCCTGCTCGGCCGCGACGTGCGGGGCGCCTGACCGATGCATGGCCGGCCGGCTGGGCTGATCCGCCGGCTGGGAGGCGCGGAGATCGCCGCGGTGGCGATTTTCATCGTCGCCTTTGCGATCCCGATCTCGACCAAAAGCGTGCTGGTCTACTCGGTGCTGAACCAGGTGCTGGTGGGCGTGGTCGCCACATTCAGCGTCTGGATCATGCTGCGCATGAACTTGCTCAGCTTCGCCACTCCGGCCTTCATGGCGATCGGCGGCTACACGGTGGCGATCGCCGGGCGTTACGATATCACCGACGCATTCCTGCTGACCGCCGGCGCATTCATAATGCCGGCGCTGGTGGCAGTGCCGCTCGGCGCGCTGGTGCTGCGGCTGCGCGGCACATATTTCGTGCTCGTCACTTTCGTGCTGTCGCAGATCATGCAGTTGGTGCTGTTCGAAACGCCGGGCCTGACCGGTGGGTCGAACGGGATCGCCGGCATTCCGCCGGGAACGCTGCTGGGAACCGAGCTTGCCAGCAACCAGCAGGTGCTGCTGTTCGCCTGCGGGCTTGCCTTGCTGGCGACGCTGATCACCGCGCTGCTGACCCGTTATTTCCGTCAGCACTTCGCCGCGATCGAGGAGAATGAGATCCTCGCCGAGAGCCTCGGTCTGGTGGTGTGGCGCTACAAGGCGTTGGGCTTCGTCGTGTCGGCGGGCGTGGCCGGGTTGGCTGGCTATTCGCTGGTGAACATGCTGCTGACCGCCCATCCAAGTTCGTTCGATTCGATCACCGCGGTGGATTTCATCGCCTACACCATCGTCGGTGGCCGCGCCTCCATCCTGGGGCCGGTCGTCGGCAGTTCGCTGCTGATCTATGCGACGAATCTGTTCGGCACGCACGGCCAATACGCGCAGGGACTGTACGGGGTACTGATCATGGTGGTGATCCTGGCGGCGCGCGGCGGCATCGTCGGAACCATTGGCACCTTGCTGCGCCGGAGGCCATGACGTGGCGGCTGGCATGGAACTTCGCGTCGAGAGTCTGGCCAAGCAGTTCGGCGGACTGCGGGTCTTCTCGGAGGTGACTTTCAGCCTGGAACCCGGGGGCCTGATGGGCGTGATCGGTCCGAACGGCGCCGGCAAGACGACGCTGATCAACGTGATCTCCGGCCGTCAGGCCCCATCGGATGGCCACGTGCTGCTGGACGGACGCGACGTAACCGGCAAGCCGGCGCACGCGCTGAGTCGGCTCGGCGTGGCACGCAGCTTCCAGCAGACCAACATTTTCCGCAGCGTGTCGGTGCGCGAGAACATTTCCCGTGCGGTCCGGTTTGGCCAGCGTGGCGTGCAGCCCGGGCTCGATCGTCTGCTAAGCGAGTTTGGCCTGACCGAGCGACTGGACGAGCAAAGCGACAAGCTGCCGTACGGGTTGCAGAAAATGCTTGGGCTTGTCATGGCGTTCGCCACCCGACCGAGCGTGCTGTTGCTGGATGAGCCGGCCGCCGGGTTAGAGCGCGGCGAACGCTCGCGGATCGACGCATTCGTGCAGCACGTGCGCGAAGCCGCCGGCTGTAGCGTCCTGATCGTGGAACATGACATGGATCTGATTCGCCGGCTGTGTCCCCGCGTGCTGGTGCTGGATGCCGGCGCCGTGCTGGCGGACGGCGCACCGGCCGAGGTGCTGGCCAGGCCGGACGTGATCGCCGCGTATCTCGGCGATGCCGAGGCTGAGGCGGCGTGATGCTGCTGCAAATCGAGGATCTGCTGGTACGCTACGGCGGGATCACCGCGCTGTCGGGCGTATCCATCGATGTGGCGGAAGGCGAGACGGTATTGCTGGTCGGCGCCAACGGCGCCGGCAAGTCCAGCACGATCAATGCGGTCATCGGCCTGGTCCCGGCCGCCGGCGGGCGCATCATGTTCGACGGCGTGCAGCTTTCGGACGTGCCATGCGAGCAGCGCGCAGGGTACGGTATCGGTTATTCGCCGGAAGGGCGGCGGGTGTTTCCCACTTTGTCGGTCACCGACAACGTCTTGTCGGGTGCGTTCGGCCGCGGACGGGCGCGTCAGCGCGAGGCACTGGACTGGCTGTGGTCGGTGTTTCCGCTGCTGAGCGAACGGGCCAACCAACCGGCGGGTCAGTTGTCCGGCGGCCAACAGCAGATCGTCGCACTGGCGCGCGCGATGGCATCGTTTCCGCGGCTGCTTCTGCTGGATGAGCCGTTTCTCGGCCTCGCGCCCGTCTGGATCGCACAGATCAGCGATGCGATCATGCAGTTGCGCGGGCGCGGCACCACCGTGCTGATGACGGAACAGATGGCTCGCCCGGCGTTGAAGTTGGCGACGCGGGGCTATGTGATGCGTGGCGGCGAAGTGCGACGCAGTGGCACGGTGGCGGAGATCCGTGAGTTGGCGCTGGCAGACGAATATTTGTAGTGACGCGGCGGGGCCATTCTACGCCGTTCCATCACGCTTCCACAGGATCGCGCGGATCTCTGTAGCTGATCACCTGCGCCTCGCCGGTTTCGATGTCCAGCACCGCGCAACTCAAAGTCAGTCCGTCGCCGGTGTATCGCCCTTCCCCCGCGGAGCCCGGATTCACCACCACCACCCCGCCGATGCGTCGCACAACTTCCGCATGGGTGTGTCCGTACAGCACGAAATCCGCCCCCGCCTCGGCGAACAACGCCAGCTTTTCGTTGTGGGGATAGATATACTCGCCGCGCGGCTCCCACGGGGTGGAGTGGATCATCAGCACTGTCTTCCCGCCGTATGTCAGCATCCTCCGATGCGGCTGGTCGGCGACGAAGGCCACCAGATCCCGGTCCACCCCGTGCTGCTCTCTCGCCTGGGTGCCCGCCTCGGACAGGAAGACCTCCTCGTGGTTGCCCAAAATCATGTGCGCACCGACGGCCTTCAACAGCGCGATAACCTCGTTGGCAAATCGGAACTGATAGATGCTGTCGCCCAGGCACAGCAACTCATCGACCGGCCCCATCACCGCAAGCGCTTTCTGCAGCCCGACGAGATTGCCGTGGATGTCTGAGACAATTCCCAGCTTCACGTGACGCACGCCTTGTGGCCCGATGGCAGGAAAGCCGGCGGCGGGCCGCCATGCGCGTCGTCGCGCGGGTGCTTCGTGATGCGATGATCGCCGGCCCCGGCCAGCAATAACTCAGACATGGTGTGCCTTCCCACGTGGCAGAACGGCAGAGCATACGCATGATACGCTGCGCCTCAAGACCCGTTGCGTGCCTCACCGCGAAGCCGACAGCGCCGGCGGCGTTTCGCGGCCGGTCGCTCCAGAAGCGGCATCGGTGCTCTGGGCGAAGCCGCTGGGAAGGGCTGATCCTGGGCACCTTTGAATTCGTCGGCAGAGGGTGCTACGATGCGTCAGATGCTCATCCGGAGCGTGGGTGCCACGCGGGATGGGGACGCCAGGAACAGCAATGCGGCAACGCAGGTTCATTTGGCTGCTGCGTATATCGGTTTCGCACGGTTCCCATCGTGTTCGGAACGCAGTTGCCTCCGGAACGGGGATTTGCCCGGTCAGCCTGCGCAACCAGCGGCCTGATCTCTTGCGCACTATTGATGCGACGCAGCGGCAGGCATCCGCCTGTCTGACGTAATCTGTTTGCTGAACACACAAGGAGGAAGCCTATGCCAGGTCGGTATCCCCAGATCGTCTACACGGAAGAAGGCATGCGCGAGGGCATGCAGATCGAATCTGCCGAGATCCCGGTTGACCAGAAGGTGGAACTGCTGGACGCCTTGTCGGAGACCGGGCTGAAGCAGATCGTCATCGGCTCGTTCGTCAGCCCGAAGTACACGCCGCAAATGGCCCGGATCGACGAGATCGTCACCAAGTTCCACCCCAAGCCAGGTGTCATGTACACCGCGCTGGCGCTGAACGAGAAGGGGGTCGAGCGGGCCAAGCAATACTCCCCGCCGCTGACCATCATGCGGAGCAAGCGGCCGCAGTTGCGGGTGCACCAGTGCGACGTGTTCGCACGGCGCAACACCAACCGCTCGCAGATGCAGGAAATGGCGGCGTGGCAGAAGGTCATCGACAACGCGGTGGCGACCGGCGTGAAGGAAGCCGGCATCGGCACCAACGCCACGTTCGGCTCCAACTTCGTGGGCGACTTCAGTGTCGATATGACCATGAAGTTCCTGGAGAAGCAGCACGCGCTGTGGGACGCGGTCGGCATCAAGGTGACCTCGGTCAGCATCGGCGACCCGATGGGCTGGTGCCATCCGGTGAAGGTCGAGGAGATTTTCGGCCGCGTGAAGCGCAAGTGGCCGGAAATCAACACCTTCAGCGCGCATCTGCACAACAGCCGCGGCATGGCAACCGTTTCGGCCTACACCGCGATCAAGACGCTGGATGGCGATGACACGCTGCACCTGCAAGGCACCATCGGCGGCATCGGCGGATGCCCCTACTGCGGCAACGGCCGCGCCACCAGCATGGCGCCGACCGAAGACTTCATGCACATGCTGGAAGGCATGGGCATCGAGACCGGCGTCGATCTCGACAAACTCATCGATTGCGTCTGGATGATGGAGAAGATGATCGGCCGCTACGCCTGGGGCCATGTATCGCGCACCGGTCCGCGGCCGATGACGCCCGACAAGTTCTACGATGCCAACGCGCCATTCGTTGAGACGGTCGAGCAAGCCAAGCACTTCAAGCTGGGCAAGCAGGCTTACGAAGGCTGCATCTATCCGTGGGACAAGCCGATCTCCAGTCCGTACCTCGATCGGGCGCTGGCAGGTCAGCCGACTTACGAGGTAGAAGGCGCTTGGCCGTGGGAGGAGGAATTCTTCCCGAAGCCGCAGCAGTTGGCAGCCGCCGCCGAGTAAGCCCCGCTGCTCTCCGTGCGGAGAGCCGACGGCTATCGTAGGACGGCCGGGGCACCGAAAAGCCCCGGCCACCCTCGCTTTCCAGGAGCGTTGCATGAGCGAGACGAAAAACCCGCTGACCGATGAGGTCAAGGCACTGATCGGCGTATCGGCGGAGAAGGTGGAGGCAAGCCCGCCCTGGGGCATCGAGCGCGAGGGCCTGCGGATCTTCACCAATGCGATCATGGATCCCGACCCGCGCTACTGGGACGACGCGTTCGCCAAGAGCACCAAGTTCGGCGGTATCGTTACCCCGCCGATCTATTGTTCCTATATCGGACGCAAGACCCTCGCCGGGGTCGAGGACCCGATCACCCGCGCGTTCCTGGAGAATCCGAACTCCGACGGCATCGGCGGGGTGCGCGAGGGTGGGGCGGACCGCAGGGGCGCGCTGCCGCCGATCCCGACGCCGCTGAAGCGGATACTGAACGCCGGCAACGAGATCGAGGTCTATCAGTACCCGAAGCTTGGGGACCACATCTACAGCCAGGCGAAGTACCACGACATCAAGGGGCGCGTTACCAAGGACGGCGTTCCGATGCTCGTTGTCACGACTCAGGCGACCTACACCAACCAGGACGGCGACGTGCTGTGCATCCTGCGCCAGTCGGGAATCCGCCGTTAGGCCGGGGTCGCACCAGAAGGAATGTGCCATGGTGACCGCAGACGAGCTTCGCAACAAAGCGCAGCTCCATTACGATGACGTTCAGGTGGGGCAGGAGATGCCGCCCCTGGTGATCGGCCCGATGACGCCGACACATCTGTTTCGCTGGAGCGCGGCGATCGAGAACTGGCACCGCATCCATTACGACCAGAACTTCGCCGTTTACCACGACGGCCTGCCGAACATCCTGGCGCAGGGCTCGTGGAAGCAGAGCATCCTGCCGCGCTACCTGAAGGATTTGTGCCTGCCCGACGGCTGGCCTTGGAAGGTGCAGTTCCAGCACCGCGCGATGATCGTGCCGGGCGACACGATCACGGTCTGGGCCAAGGTGACCGACAAACGCGAGGCTGACGGTCTTGGACTGATCGAGATGGATGTCGGGATGCGGCTGCAATCCGACATCGAGAGCTGCCCGGGCACTGCAACCATCGTGCTGCCGATCCGCGGCGGCCGGCCGGTCCCCTATCCGTTTGTGGCCCCGAAGGGCGCGTAACAGCAGCAATGCCGCCCGGCCGGCGCGGCCGGTCGGTTCAGGAAATGCCAGTCGGCAAAGGAGACGAGATGGGACGCTGGATCGCGATCGGTAAAGCGCCAGGATGGGATGACCTGGCGAAATTCACCGATGAGCTGAAAGCCACGTCGAAGTGGCGCATCGACCCGCGGACGACGATTACCGAGGTGATCGCGCTGGGGGATGGTCGCATGCTGGCGGAATGTCATGCGAACAGCCAGGCGGATTTCGATGCCTGGTTGCAAAAGAAGGGCTGGCAGGTGGAAAGCGTCACACCGATCAAGCACTTGGCGCGGACTGGGGAAATCTGGAAGATCAGCTAAGGCCGTAGACCTCTCCCGCTTCGCGGGAGAGGTCTACGTCAGATGCCAAGCCGTTCCTTATAGTCCGGGTCCCAGTAAGCCAACCGCCCGCGATGGACGCGTTCGTCCATGCTCATGCGCAGGACCGGGCGCGGATGTGTAGGCCGCGTGCCGACGATGCCGGATTGCTCCATTTCCGCGTAGCGCGCGTCGTCGTAACCCAGAATGTCCTGTAGCACCTCGCGGTTGTGCTCCCCCAGCGTCGGCCCCGGCCCACGTGCGTGCAGCGGCGTTCTGCTCAGGCGCCACGGGCGGCCGATGATCTTGCGCGTGCCGATATTGCGCTCGGGGGGGAACTGCACGGTTTCCAACAGGCCCCGCGCCTTGGCGTGCGGATCCAGGTGCATGTCCCGCGCATCGAACACGGCGCCGGCACGAACGCCGGCGGCCTGAAGCCGGTCCATCGCCTCGGTCTTCGAGACGCCGGCCGTCCACGCGGCGATGATCGGATCGATATCGTCGTGGTTCTGCATGCGCGCCTCGTTGCTGGCGAACCGCGCCTCCTGCAGCAACTCCGGGCGACCGATCACACGGCACAGCGCCGCCCATTCCTCATCGTCGTGCACCGAAACAACGCACCACTGATCGTCGCCGGCACAGCGATAGCAACCCTGCGGCGCCAGCCACGGGTGGCGGTTGCCGATCTGCTCACCGCGGCGTTTGTTGACTTCCCAATCGAGAATGCGGTCCGCCACCATGTAGCAGCCAAGCTGGTACATCGCGACATCGACCCAAAGTCCCTTGCCGAAGCGATGCCGATAGCGCAGCGCCAGCGTGGTGCCCATGACCAGCGCCCAGGTAGCGAGGAAATCCACGAAGGACTGGCCGGCTTTGGACGGCGCTTCGCCGCGATAGCCGGTGACATGCACCAGCCCGTGCGTCGCTTCCTGCGTGGTTGCCTGCGCCGGGTACTGCGCATACGGCCCGTGCGGACCGTAGCCGCTACACGACACCATGATCAGGTTCGGATTGAGTTTCTTCGCGTGCGGGTAATCCAGCACCCAGCCCCGCATCACCCGCGGGGTGAAGTTCTCCATCAGCACGTCACTGACCTTGATCAGGTCCCGCAGCACCTCGCGCCCCTCATGGCGGCGCAGATCAAGTGCGAGCGACTTCTTGCCGCGGTTGAGCAGGTTGAACGTGCTGGTGCGATTCCACGGATCATCGAGCGGCTCGTTTTCCGGATACACCCCGGAAAACGCGCCGCCGCGCGTGACATCCAACCGCCCCGGCCCCTCGATCTTGATGACTTCGGCGCCCAGATCCGCCAACAATCCGCCAGCGTAGGGCAACGAGAACACGTTGCTGATATCGATGATGCGCAACCCTGCCAGCGGAAGCGACGGTTCCCGGCCAGGATCCTGCTGTTCAATTCCCATTCGCTGCCACTGCCTTAGATGATGCCACGATCGCGCAACCTGCCGATCTCCGCCTCGGCGCATCCGAAGCGACCGAAGACCTCGACATTGTGCTGCCCAAGCAGGGGCGCAGGCCGGCGGCAGGAGGCGGCACCGAGGCTCATGTTCCACATACGGAATGGAATCCGCAGCCGGCCGATCACCGGATGCTCCACCTCCTGGTAGAACTCCCTGGCTTCGAGTTGCGCGCAGTTCGCAAGATCTTCGGGAGTCTGCACGATTCCCAACAGCATGCGATATTGCTCGGACGCGGTCTTGAACATCTCGGCCATCGTGCGATCCTTGGTGGCATCCAGGATGATCGCATCGAGCTCATGGCCATGCAGGATGCGTTGCGCCGGATCGGCGAAGCGCGGTTCCTTCAACTCCTCGCGGCCAAAGAAATTCGCGATCTGCTCCCAGGTGATGGCGCCGCCTTCCTGGCTGACGAAATAGCCATCCTTGCAGGGCGTCACGTGACCGAACGAACTTCCTTCCGGGCGCCGCCGGCCCTGCACCCCACCGGCAAAACTGTAGTACGGCTGGTTGATCACCAACGACGAGGTCACCACCTCCTGTATCGACACATCGACATGCTGGCCTAGCCCGTTCAGATCGCGCGTCAACAGCGCAACGTTCGTCGCCAGCATGCCGTTCATCGCGGCCTCGTACATCGCCGGAAACCCGCCATGCTGCAAGGGCTCACGGTCCGACGTGCCGCTGATCGCCATGATGCCGCCGGTTGCGTAGGCGACGATCTCGTTGCCCTTGTAATGGCTGTACGGACCGGTCTGTCCGAACGGCGTGATGGAGGTCATCACCAGGCCGGGGTTGTCCTGTTCCAGCGTCGCGTGATCGAGCCCGAGCGACGCCAGATGACCCGGGGCAAAACTCTCCACGATCACATCGGCAGAGCACGCCAGGCGACGGAAGATGTCGGCGCCCTCGGGCTGCGTCAGATCCAGGGTGACGCCGCGCTTGTTCAGGTTGGCCAGCAGGAAGAACAGGCTCTTTTCCGGATCCGGATCGTCCTGGAAGAACGGCGGCAAGCGTCGGCCGCACTCCCCGCCGGGCGGCTCGAGCTTGATGACATCGGCACCGTAGTCACCCAGCAGCCGCGCGCAGAGCGGGCCCGCGATCCCCTGGCTGAGGTCCAGCACCAACAGGTCGTCGAGTACGGCCGGCAGCACCATCGTTTCTCCCGTTGGTTCGCCGGCCTACGACGTGCGGGTATATTGCTCGGGGTTGATCAGGAACTTGCTGCGGCATTCAAGGCTGTCGAAATACACCCACTTGCCGTCATGGAATTGCCTGGTCCCCTTGGTCGGATCCGTTTCGGAGGCGCCGTGCGCGGTGAATCCCGTGGTTTGCTTCGCCGCCGCTTCGTCCACGGTTTGGCCGCATACCGGACATTGAGCCATGTCTGCTTCTCCTTTCTGCTGATGACGCCTGACTGCCCTAGGCCTCGGCCACGACGGGCACCGGCCGTCCCAAAATCACCTGGCCCGGGTGGTCCAACAGCGCGCGAGCAACCTTGGCGCGATGCTCATAGGCGGTGCCGAGCCGCATGGTCCAGGCGCAGACTCGGCGGTACCAAAGCTGCAGGTCGAACTCCATCATGAAGCCGATGCCGCCATGGATGCCCTGGCAGATGCGCACCGAGGCCTCGCATTTCTCGTTGCAGAAGGCTTTTGCCTGCGACGCTTCGACGCCGGCCGGCAGACCCTGGTCCATCTTCCACAGCGCCTCGTAGGTCAGCAGATTGCCGCCATCGATCCACATCAGCATGTCGGCACACATATGCTGGATGGACTGGAACGCGCCGATGGGTTGGCCGAACGCCTTGCGGTACTTCGACCACTCGATGGCCATCTCGGCGTCCTTGCGCGTGGCCCCCAGCATCTGGGCGCACAACAACGCCGTGGCCTGCTCCAGCATCTGCTCCGCAAGCGGCCAACCCTGGTTCAGCCCACCGACCAGGTTGGCTTTCGGCACGCGCACGTTCTGGAACTTCACCTCGCTCACCTTGTCCTTGGCGAGGGTGATCAGCGGCACCTGCGACAGGCCTGCGCTCTTGGTGTCCACCAGGAACAGCGAGAGGCCGGCATTGGCGTCGGATGCCGGGGCCGTGCGGCACACCACCAGGCAGTGGTCGGCAACGACGAAGTTATCGACGAACAGCTTGGTGCCGTTGATGACGAAGTCGTTGCCGTCGGCGATCGCCTGGCACTGCACCGCCTCCGGCACCAGCAGCGGGTTCTGTTCGTGGAATGCCCAGGTCAGCACGACATCCCCCGCGGCCACCCCCGGCAGCACCGCCGAGCGGACTTCCTCGGTGCCATCCCTGGCGACTGCCAAGGACGCCACGACGGTGCTGAGCAGCGGCAATGGTGCGAGCGCACGGCCAACCTCCTCCAGCACCAGGCCCAGATAGGTCAGCGGCATCTCGCTACCGCCGTATTTCTCCGGCAGCGCCAGTCCCTGCCAGCCAAGTTCCGCGGCCTGCTTCCACAACGCCGGCGGATAGCCCAGCGGATCCTTTTCCATCTCGCGAACCAACTTGGTTGGGCACTGCGCTTCCAGGAATTTCCGCGCAGTTTCCCGGACCATCACTTCTTCTTCGCTCAGCGTCGTATCCATTGTTCATCCTCCGCGGTGCCGCAAGCCGGCGGGGCGCACCGTTCGCAGCGTCAGTTCACAATTCGATGCCAATCCCTCGGGGTTGACGACGTCATTTCCGGGGCATGTCCAAACCGCGGCGAGCCACCTGATCACGCATGACCTGGGTACTGCCGTGATTGATGCCGGACTGGAACGCGCCCATCAGGTTGTGGGCGAACACGCCACGCTCGACCGCATGCGGCGAGCCGTTCAGCAACTGGCCATAAGGCCCGAGCATCTGGCTGATCGCTTCCGTTGTCCGCACGCCATGCTCGGGCGCCCACACCTTTTCCGCCGAACCCTCGTAGGTAAAGTTGCCGCCATGCTCAACGATGGACATGCTGCGCATGGTCATCAGCCGGCAGACCTGCGCATCGATCCACAGGTCGGCGATCTTGTCGCGGATCGCCGGATCGCTCGCCGGGGAGTAGCCGTCGAACTTGTGCTGCTTGACGAAGTTCACGATGTCCTCGTCGCGGCGCACCGAAATCAGGTAGCGCGCGGCGCCGACGCGATCGAGGTTGAGGCCCAGGGCGCCGACGCGCCAGCCCTCGTTCTCCTTGCCCAGCATGCAGCTCGCGGGGATGCGCACATCGTCGTAGAAGGTCTCGTTGGTCCGCGGCGTGCCGTAGGTGGTGCCGATCGGCGCCGGTGGGTCGTTCTGGATGGTCCATAGCGGCCGAACGGTGATGCCCGGCGTGTCCATCGGAAACAGGAAGATCGAGATGCCGCGGTGCTTCGGCAGGTTGGGGTTGGTTCGGGCCATGAGGTAGATGTGCGTCGACGTGTGGGCAGACGAGGTGTACATCTTCTGCCCGTTGATGACATACTCGTCGCCGTCGCGCACCGCCCGGCATTGCAGCGAGGCGAGGTCGGCGCCCGCGTGCGGCTCGGTGAAGCCGAGCGCAAACGAGAACTCCCCGCTGATCAGCTTCGGGATGAAGTGACGCTTCTGCTCCTCGGTGCCCGCGGCCAGGATCGCCGGCGCGCCGCTGCCGCCCAGCCCCAGGGAGATGTTCTCGCGGGCGAACTCCTCCTCGACGATATATTGCGTCATACGGTCGCCGCCTTGGCCGCCGTACTCCTTCGGATAGCTGATCCCCAGCCAGCCACGTTCGCCGATCTTCTTGAACAGATCATTGATCAGGTTACCGCTGTGGCGACCCGGGCTCACACCGAAGCCCTCGCTCAGCGAGTCCATCTCGGCGCGGACCGCGTCGTTCATGTTCTCGGCGATGAAGGCGCGGACTTCCCGTCGCAGCGCCTCCTGTTCGGGTGAGTATCCGAAATCCATGGCGTTTCATCTCCCACGTCTGCAGCCCGATGCGGCCGATCTCGTGCCTGGTCGCATCTTTCAGGGACGCACCATTCCCATACGACGGGATACCACCGCACGCAACGTGCCGTCTCGCCGACCCCCGATCATTCTGCCATGCGAAGTCATGTTCTTGTCGTGTACCAGGCATGCGATAGCGTCAGATCGCGACGTCCATTTCGGACTCACACTATAATATTTTCGTTTGCAACGAAAACCGTAAGCCGAAGCCTCTGAAATCCCTGATCATGCGACCTCCGTGAACGGAAACAGATCCGGCAAGCACGGCCGGGACGTTGCGCATCCGGTTGCTTGACGATCCATGCGGCACGCGCGAAATTGCTTGTCCAGACTGCGTGGTCTGCCATTGGATAATGCGGCAGGTTGCCGGCGAAGGTGTACCCGGACCACCGGGCGCCTGTGCAGGTAATTGCCCGTGGTGGATCATGTCGGTCGGTTCGGGAGAAACGTCCGCCACCGGCGATCGGCAGCGCGGCAAACCAGCAAAGAGGGCATGCCGACAAATGAACGGCCCGCTGTCCGGCCTCAAGGTCGTCGAGTTCACCGTGGCCATGGCGGGCCCGTACTGTGGCATGATGCTCGCCGACTACGGTGCCGAAGTCATCAAGATCGAGCGTGTCGGTGTCGGCGACGACAGTCGCGCCTGGCCACCGCATTTCCACGGCAAGATGCCGCACTATTTTGCATCTGCCAACCGCAACAAACTCAGCGTCGCCCTCGACCTGAAAAGCCCCGAGGGCCGCGCGATCGCGCGCAAGATGGTGCTCGACGCCGACATATTGCTCGGCAACTACCGGGTCGAGGCATTGCCGCGCGCGGGGCTCGACTACGAATCGCTGTCCGCCATCAATCCGCGACTGATCTATTGCCTGATCAGCGGTTTTGGGGCCACCGGCCCGCGTCGCGACGATCCGGCCAACGACCTGTTCATGCAGGCCTATACCGGCGGGATGAGCATCACCGGCGAACCGGACCGTACGCCGTCGAAGATGGGCCTCTCGGTCGCCGACATCGGCGCCGGTATGATGGCAACGATCGGCATCCTGATGGCGGTTGAGGCACGCCACCGCACCGGCCGCGGCCAGCGTGTCGATACCTCGCTATTGGAAGGGCAGATGGCGATGCTGTCCTACCATCTCACCCGCTATTTCGCGACCGGCCAGGTGCCGATGCGAGGCGGCAGCGGCAGCGGCCTCAGCGTGCCCTATCAGGCGTTCCGTGCCGCCGACGACTGGATCGTCATCGCCGCCTTCAACCCGCGCATGTGGCGGGACTTCTGCGGCGCGCTGGGTGAGCCCGAATGGGCCGATGACCCGCGCTTCCACACCGCCGCCGCGCGCGCCGAGAACCGCGATCTGCTGATCGACATGATCCACGCGGTTCTTGGCCAACATCCAGTGAAATACTGGGAGGAACGGCTGCGCGCGCGCAGCGTGCCATCCACGCCGGTGCACAACATCGAGCAAATCGTTGCCGAGGCGCAGGTGGCGGCGCGTGAGATGGTGGTCGAGGTGGACGTGCCCGGCGCCGGGCCGATCCGCATGGCCGGCCTGCCGCTCAAGTTCACCGAGACGCCCGGCGCCGTCACGTTACCGCCGCCCCGGCTCGGCGAGCACACCGAACGGGTGCTGCACCAGATGGGCTACAGCGCAGCAGAGATCAGCGGTTTCGCGGCAAGCGGTGCGATCGGTCTCGATACGGAGGCGATTGCCTGACGCAATCTGTGGCGCGGCAGGACGAGCGCGCTGCCGGGCAACCAGAATGAGAACAGAGGAAACCCCATGACGAGCACCACAACCAGCATCAGCGCCAGGCTCGAACGCCTGCCCATGACCTCGGTGCACCGCACGGTCTTCCTGGCGCTGGCCTTCGCCTATTTTTTCGAACTTGGCGACCTGAACACCTTCGCTTACGCGGCTCCCGCCGTGATCAAGCAATGGGGCATTTCCGTTGACACCGTCGCGCTGATTACCTCGGCCAGTTTCGGCGGCATGTTCCTGGGCGCGGTGTTCGGTGGCGTGGTGGCCGACCGTGTCGGACGCAAGCGCGGCTTGATCTACTCAATGCTGCTCTATGCCGGTTTTTCCCTCATCAACGCTCTGGCGTGGGACGTGCTGTCGCTTTCCGCCACGCGTTTCATCACCGGCATCGGCCTGTCCAGCATGACGGTGATTGCCAACACCTACATCAGCGAATTCTTCCCGGCGAGCCGGCGCGGCCGCTACATGGGCCTGGTGATGACCATCGGTCTGCTTGGCATTCCCGCCACCGCCTGGGTGTCGCGCTTCGTCGTACCCCTGGCTCCCTGGGGCTGGCGGCTGATCTTCGTCTGGGGCGGGCTTGGCATATTGTCCCTGGTTTACGCCTTGCGCATCCCGGAATCGCCGCGCTGGCTGCGCAGCCATCATCGTATAGCCGAAGCCGATGCCGAGCTTGATGCACTCGAGCGCGTCGCCATCGCCGAGGGCGCGATCCTGCCGGAGTTGGAATCCGTCGCCGAGCCGCCGCGGCACCGTCGGGCTGGCTATGGCGGCCTGATGCGCGAGCGCTATTTCGGCCGCACCATTCTGCTGTGTATCGTATCGGTTTTGGGCACCGTGGGGTTCTACGGCTTCTTCTCCTGGGTGCCGACGCTGCTGTTCCAACACGGAGTCACCGTCGTCAGGTCGCTCACCTATACCAGCGTCATGGCGCTGTGCAATCCAATCGGTGCCCTGATCGCCGCGGATCTGATCGAACGCTACGAGCGCAAATGGTTCAACGTCGGGATCTCGGTGTTCGTCGCGGTTTGCGGTGTGCTTTTCGGTCTCAGCGACAATCCGATCCTGATCATGGTGCTTGGCTCGCTGATGGTCATGGGACTGCAGGCTGCCACGGTGAGCAGTTACACCTACGCTTCGGAACTGTACCCGACCGAGTTACGCTCACAGGGTAACGGAATCACCTACGGCATCGGCCGGATCGCCAACGTGGGCGGGCCGTTCGTCATTGCCGCGGTGTTCTCGCAGGTGGGTTATGCGGCGGTCTTCGTGTTCATCGCCGGCTGCTATGTTGTGCGCGGACTCGTCTACGCGCTCGGCCCGGCAACCACGGGGCGATCGCTCGAGGTCGTGAGCCCGTCGCTCTCTGTCGCTCCGGTTCGTGCCAAGGAGCGGGTCGGCTGATGGAACAAAAACCTCTCCCGCGAGAGCGGGAGAGGTTTTTTTAAGACTCAGTGCAGCGCGGTCAGTTCGCGCGCGGTGACCGACTGCATCGCCTGCAAGCGTCCGAACAGCGTTTCCGCCGGGATGGCGGAGCCTCCGGCGGTGAGGCAGTCCACGAACTTGTCGTGCAACTGCTCTTCCGTCAGTGGCCGTTCGGCGTGGCCGCGCGCGCGCGTCACCCGCGGTCCCTCAATCACCTGCCCGGAGGTGAGTTCGATACGCACCTGTTCGTACGGTGCCGAACCCGGGTTCGCCGCGTCGGTTTCGTCCGTCAGATCGCGCTCCACAAGGCGCATCATGGCCTGCACGTCCTTCCGCTGCACAAACGGGTCGGTCAGCTCGGCCAGGCTCACGCGGCGGGCGATGATGCCGCTCGCCATCGCGAATTCCATGCTGAACTTCGCAGCGAGCCCGGTGTCCGGCTGGCGGTTGCGCAGTACCTTCGAGGTGAACGCCCCGAAATGCACCGACACCTTCCGCACATCCTCGGGCTTCACGGGGTGCGCTGCCAACAGGTCGAGCATGCCGTCGATCGCGCGATGCGTGCCGTAGCAGGCAGGATACTTCTTGATGCTGAGCCCGTGCTGGATAATCGCCCAGTCCTCCCCCAGCCTGCCGTCGCCGGTGCGATCGGGATTGCCCTCGGGCGAGACGGCACTGAGGAACCCCTGCGGATGTTCGAGCGCGTCCGTGTTGGCGGTAAAGCCGGCCTCCGCCAGACGCGCGGCGATGATGCCGGAATGTGCTGCTTTGCCGGCATGGAACGGCTTCGTCATGGTGCCGAAATTCGCCATGATCCCGGCGCTTTGCGATGCCCCGAGCGCGATCGCGGTGGCCGCGCGCGTGGCATCGAGTTTGCGAAGCTTGGCACACGCCGCCGCGGCACCGACCGCGCCAAAAATGCCCGTCGGGTGCCAGCCTTTCTGGTGGTACATCGGCACGTCGCGCCGCACCAGTTCGGCCCAGGTCTCGTAGCCCGCGACATACGCCACGATCATGTCCTGGCCGCTGGAACCGAGCACCTCGGCTTCCGCGAGAATGGCCGGCACCAACACGGTGGAGGGATGGCCGCGCAGCGCTACGTCATCATAGTCGAGTGCGTGCGCCGCGGTGCCGTTGATCCAGCCGGCCTCGGGCCCCGGGCTCGGTTCGCCGCTGAAATAGAGTGTCGCCGCGCCAGACGCCGGCGCCAGCACGCTCTTGAGAATCTGCGCGCAGGGTTCGCTGCGGCCGACGATCATCGTGCCGATGCAGTCGATGAAGCCGAGGCGAGCGATGCGCACCGCCTCCTCCGGGAGCCGGTTCGGCGACAGATCCGCGACAAACTGGCCGAGTGCGTAGGTGAGAGGCATGGTCTGGTCCTTTCGCTGCTGTCCTGGCGTCAAGATTCTCAAGCCGTTCTTGCGCGCCGCCTTCCGGGTCACGGAAGACGGCGCGGTCACGCCGCATCGGTCACGATGCGAGGCGATCGGGTTACGGGGACTCGTGGTGATATGCTGCGGTGAAGCGTCATGCCGTCGGGCCGAGGCAGGTCGGATCGAACGGGTACGGCACTGCCGGCCCACCGCGGCGCGGCAGCACCACCGTCGCATTGCCGGGCGTGCCTTCCGCGCCCTTGTGGTTTCTCAACCCGATGTCGAGCCGGACTACGCCGTAGGCGCCGCGCGGTTCGACCGCTGCGACACGTCCCCAGGCGGTGAGCAAATCGCCGGGAACGTTCATGCCGCGGAATTGGAAGTTGATCTTCCACAACCACCCGCTCTCACCCACCCAGTCGGTCAGCAACTGGATCATGACGTTCTGCTTCCACGTCCCGTTGACCATCACGTCCGGCAGCTTGTCATGCTCTGTGGCATATTTCCAATCGTAGTGGATGAGGTGCCAGTTTTCCATCGCTGCGCACCACCGCACCAAATGCGCGGTGCTCATCGGTCCTTTGACGAGGTTCGGGATGTCCTGCCCGACGGTGACGTCTTCGAAGCAAATGCCACTCATGGCGGGATTCTCCCTCAGCGCAGGATGGTGGTGGTTGTCATGTTGACCAGCGGGACATTGCCGTCCGTGCTGTACATGTCGGCGACCACGACGAACACCATCGGCCCGCTGCGACCGTTGCGCTGATAAATGTCGCGATAGGTGCTGTTGCGATAGATGCGCTCGCCGATCCTGGCATAGCGGAAGAATTCGTACTCGTATCCGCCGTTCATCAGGCGTGGCAGCGATACCTTGACCGGCGGCAGGCCGCGGAAGTTGCGCGTGTTGCCGTCGAAGCCGGGCTCCCCCATGCGATCCAGCGGGTCCGGCTCATCCGGCGCGCGCCGAAAAGCCAGCGGCGGAAAGGCCGGCGGTGCGACCAATCCGCCGTAGCGGCTGGTTTTCGCCCATGCCTCGTCCCAGTAGCGTCGAGCAGGATCCATAATCGCCTGGTGGAAGCGACGCACCTCGCTCGCCTCCACCGGGTGGAAGGCCAGGATCGGGCCGTTACGAGCGCCAATCAAGGCTTTTATCTCATCGGTGATGTAGTTTTCCGGCATGTTTTCTCCCCTTTGCAGCAAGCGTCGCTTAAAGAAATCAAGGCAGCGCCAGAGACGAGGCCTGAATGACATGTCTCTGCGCGGCGGCCCTGGATGCATGACCGCTTGCCATTCTGATACATATTCACATCGATAGAGCAATCATCCCAGGCTCCCTTTACCCTCAGGCGAGATCATGGCATTGATCCAGATCAAAGCGCCACCGCTGCTCCGGTGAATCGCCTTGGATGCGGGGTGTGGCGACGCTTCACCAGCGCGCCTGAGTGGAGATCATTTGGTGGCGTCCGGACGCCGATCGGCAACGTTGCGCCGCGGCGAGATCGACAGGAGGATGATGCGTTGCCATTCTTCCGTGCACTGTCTCACCGCATGACAGTCCCGGCTCACGCATGACCGCGACGACAGAAACCGCGCCGATCGCCGATGCCGAAACGGCACAAGCGGTGCTGGAGCATCTTGATCGCACGGCACAACATTGGGAAACGCCGTGCGGCGACGGGAGGATGGTTTGGCGCGGTTGGGGGCGTGGCCCCGCGGTGTTGCTGGTGCATGGCGGCGCCGGATCGTGGCGCCATTGGGTGCGCAACCTTGGAACGCTCACCGAGGGCCACACCGTCATAGCGCCGGATCTACCCGGGCTCGGTGATTCGGCGCGTGCGCCAGACCCGATCAGCGCCGAGTCAGTGGCGGCAATTGTTGGCCAGGGGCTCGACAAGGTTATCGGGTCGGATGCTGCTGTTCACATCGTGGGCTTTTCGTACGGTGGGGTTATCGCCGGGGCTGTCGCGGCGAACGCCGCTGACCGCGTTCGTTCGCTCACATTGATCGGCACCGGCGGCCTGGGGCCGCCGAATCGTTCCGTCGAACTGGTCAGGGTCCGCGACAAGACCGGCGCCGAACGGCTGGCGGCGCACCGCGACAACCTGTTGCGCATGATGCTGGCGGATCCCGCCAACGTCGATGCCCTCGCGTTGGAGATTCAAGAGCAGAATACGAGCCGGGCCCGCCTCAATAGCGGGTTCATGTGGATGTCCCGGGTGTTGCATGAAGCCTTGCCGCGCGTGCACGGGCACGTGCATGCCTTCTGGGGCGAGCATGAAATGGCCGACCGTGCGATGTTGGATGTGCGTATGGCATTGCTGCGACAGGCCCGCCCCGATGTCGAGATCGAGGTTATCCCGCAAGCCGGGCACTGGGTATTCTACGAGGCAGCAGAGCGCTTCAATGCCGCGCTGCTGCGAATCCTGGCGCTGTAGCCCCGTTGCCGCCGGTGCAACTCGCCGCGCGTGCAGTGCCAGATGCGCGGCCTGGCCGTGCGAGGACTGGCCGATTGACCTCCACACGCGGCCGGACCAACACGTAACGTCTGTCTCGAAACACCGCACCACACCGAACGTCAAGGCGTGCGCAGAATCGATAGAGGAGGAAGCATCCCATGGGTCCCAGGCTGGTCGACCATTTGCTCTATGAGCCGGAGGACAGCGGCATCCTCTGGATCAAGTTCAATCGCCCGGAGCGGATGAACGCGCTCGTCGGCACGTCGGAGGAAAACGGCACCGTGGCGAAGGTCGGCGAATACATGCGCGCCGGCGATGACGACCCCAACATTCGCGTCATCGTGCTGACCGGTGTGGGGCGGGGATTTTGCTCCGGCGCGAACCTTGGGTCGAAGGCCACACCGGACATCACCGGAGAGAACTTTCCCGGCAACCGTGGATCGCACGAAGGGCCGGACGCCGCGCGGCAGCACTTCTTCCACGGCTTTACCAAGCTCCACCGGGATATTTCGCTGATCCGCAAGCCGACCATCGCGATGATCAACGGGGCGGCGGTCGGTTCGGGCATGGATATGGCATTGCACTGCGACATCCGGGTGGGCTGTGAAAAAACCCGCTTCATCGGCTATCACAATGCCGGACAGATCATCGAAAACGGCGGCTCCTACTATCTTCCCAAGATGGTCGGCCTCGGCCGGGCCCTGGAATTCGCCTACACCGGCGAACTGAACGCGGAGCAAGCCTACGCCTGGGGCATGCTGAACCACCTGGTGCCCGCGGAAAAGCTGGAAGAAACCACCCGAGCGCTGTGTGAAAAGATGATGGCCATTCCGCCGCTGGTGCAGTGGGTCAGCAAGCGGGTCATGCGTGCCGCCTTGGACAGCACGCTTGAGACCACCATGATCCTGACCTCCAACGCCGGCGGCATCCTGCAGAATTCCGAGGACGCAAAAGAGGCGCGGCGAGCCTTCGTCGAGAAGCGCAAAGGCCGGTTCAAGGGCGTTTGAGCCGAAGCGGTGGGGTGTGCGCGCGCCCTTACGCGCCCACCCACCCCAGATCCGTCTCGTTCTCCAGGTTCTGCAAACGCTCGAACAACGCCGGCGCCGCGGCGCCATAACGCACGCGCGTCAACGTCGTGAACTTGTCGCACAGTTCCTGCCGATCGAGTGGCCTTGCCGGCGTGCCGTTGAATTCCTCGACCTCGCGCGTGAGCGAGCGGCCATCCTTCAATTGGATCGTGACGATGCTGGCGCCGGCAACCTTGGTCGGCGGCTTCGCCGCGACGATCGACACAAGCGCGCACATATCGCGGATCGCCACATCCGTCAGCGCCGAGTCGTCGAACGACGCCGGATCGCGCGGATCGCGGAACAGTGCCAAGGCGACACAGAACGGAATCGAATATTGCGCCATCATGATGTCGGTGGGGTTGGGGATGTTGTTGATCGTCGCCATCCGCTCGGTGCCCGCCACCGTCACCCGATCGACGTCGGCGCCGGCGAAGCCGTGTTCGGCCTGCAGTTCCAGCACGGCCTGCACCGCGGTGTGCGCTGTCATGTGCACGGGAAAGCGCTTCAAACACAGTCGCCGCGTCATGAACTCGCTGCCGAGTCCGCGCGTCAGGTCGGCCATGTCCCATTCGGTGCAGAAGACCTTCAGGAAGCCGGCCTCGCCTTCGATCACACTGATCGGGCCGGTGAAGCCGTCGGCCGCCAGGTTGGCCGCCATCACGCCGCTTTCCGAGGCGCGGCCGAGATGCAGCCGCTTCACCATCGCCCCCGTGCCGGAACGCGCGAACTCCATCAGCCCGCCGGCCAGCGACCCGGCGATGCCAAGCGCGTTGGTCATGCGCTCGGTATCGAGTTTCAGCAGCACGCCGGCCGCCACCGCCGCACCGAATGGGCCGGTCGTGCCGGGCGCATGAAAGCCGCGCCGTTCGTTGCTGTGTTTTGTTGCGTAACCAATGCGATACATCACCTCGAACCCGGCGACCACCGCGGTGATAAGCTCCCGTCCGCTGCTGCCTCGCTCCTGTGCCACCGCCAAACCCGGCGGCAGCAATGTGGCGCCGGGATGCACGCCGGCGCCCGGCTTGGTCAGGTTGTCGGACTCGAACGCGTGCGCCAGCGTGCCGTTGGCCAGCGCCGCAGCCGGCGCCTGCACCAACGGCCCCTCCGCGCCAAGGATGCGGCTGCGTCCCCCTGCCCCGACACGCTGCGCGTAGGCAGTGATGATGCGGCTCCATGGCAGGCCATTGCCCAGCACCACCACCGCGACGGTGTCCGTGATGCAATCCTTGGCGCGCTGCACGACGTCTGGCGGCAGATCCTCGTAGCGCAAGGCCGCCGCGTACTCGGCCAAGCGAACCGTTTCGTTTGCCATCGCTGTTCTCCCTTATGCCGCCAACGCTACCCTGTTGTGCGTTGCAATCCCAGCCGGGGTGTTCCCAGCCAACCGCCGAGACAGTACCGTGCCCCCGCCAGGGCCTGAACAAGGACACGCGTCGGCGATGCAAACGGAACCGGTGATCGAGGCGCGCGATCTGCGCAAATGGTATCCGGTGCATCGGCACAGCCTCGCAGCATTGTTCGGCCGGCACGAAGCGGAATTCGTCAAGGCCGTCGACGGCGTCGACCTCGCGATCGGCGCCGGCGAGGTGATGGGACTGGTTGGCGAGAGCGGCTCCGGCAAATCCACCACCGGCATGACCTTGCTCAAGCTGCATGCGCCAAGCGGTGGCGACATTCACTTTCAGGGCCTGGGTTTGCTGGCCAATGAAGACCGCAGAACCCGCCTGGCCTTTCGCCGCCAGGCGCAGATCGTCTTTCAGAATCCCTATGAATCTCTCAACCCGCGCTATAGCGTCGCGCAGAGCGTCGGTGAGCCGCTCGCCATCCACTTCCCAAGCGACCGGCAGTTGCAGCGCGAGATGATGCTGCGCGCCATGGAGCGTGCCGGACTGCTGCCCGCGGCAAGCTACCTGGACCGCTATCCACACCAACTGTCCGGCGGCCAATTGCAACGCGTCGCCATCGCACGCGCCATCTCGGTCGAACCCCGTTTCCTCGTCGCCGACGAACCAGTATCCATGCTCGATGTATCGATTCGCGCCGGTATCCTCAACCTGCTGCGCTATTTCGCGACCGAACTGGGGATGGCGATCCTCTATATCTCGCACGACCTGTCGACGATGCGGCATGTCTGCACGACGATCGCCGTGATGTATCTTGGCCGCATCATCGAGTCGGGTCCGGCCGACACCGTGCTCGATGCCCCGCTGCATCCCTATACGCAAGCGCTGGTCGGCGCGGTCCCGGTGATGGGCGGACGCCGGACGCGGCCACAGACCAAGCTGGTGGGCGCCCTGCCCGATGCGATCCGACTGCCGCGCGGCTGCCGGTTTCATCCGCGCTGCCCGCAGGCGATGGAGGTATGCCGCGCGCATGAGCCGGCACTGCAACGTATCGCCGCCGGGCACGACGTTGCCTGCCACCTGCATGGTTCGCTACCAATGTCCGAACAACAGAACGCGTGGGGGAAACGATGACGCAGCAAGGCAACAGCCATCGGCCGCTCGGACGCCGCACTCTGCTGCAACTGGCTGCTTCTGCCATCGGCGGCGCCGGACTGCCGGCGCTGGCGGCCGATGAGGGTTTCCCCGTCGCCAACGCCAAGTACGATGCGCTCTACCAACGCACCGGCACCTACTACACGCACGATCCGCAATGGGTCAGTTGGACCAAGGCGCGGCTGACCTGGCCGCAGGCCGGCGAGAAGGTGCCGGAGCTCTCGCTGGTGATCCCCACGGTGCAGACCAACTGGCTGGACGCGTGGCGCAAGTTCGCCGCCGACGCCGGCAAGCTCGGCCTCAAATACAACATCCAGCAGGTGTCGGAGGCACGCTGGCTGGACGTGATCGCGGTGCACAACCACGGCGACATCGAAGTGCATTCCGCCATTCTGCGGCCGGAGCGGGTTGACCCGGCGGAGTGGCTCACCTCGCGCGCCTACGGTCTCGACCGGCGCAACTACGGCGAGTGGGTGAACCAGCAATACGACGCGCTGATCGAGGCGCAGGTCGCCGAAAGCGATCCGGCCAAACGGCTGAAGCTGGTGCAGGACGCGCAGCGCGTCCTGGCCGACGATCTGTATATCACCCAGTTCGGTTGGGGACCGGGGGTGATCGAGGCATACAACAGCGCGGCCTGGGATGGCATGGTGCAGACTCGCGGCTTCGGCATCGGCTCGTTCAACGCGTTCCACACGTTCCTGCGGGCACGGCCGAAGACCGAACGCCGCAAGATGATCGTTGGCATCCATAGCCTGCTCGAGACGACCAGCATCATCGCCGCGGGCAACAACATGCGGGCGATCGGCCGGATGATTTACGATCGGCTCGCCTATATGGACGAGAATCTGAGGATCATTCCGTGGGCGGCAGAGTCCTGGGCCCGCGTGGACGACCGCACCTGGGACATCAAGCTGCGTCCGGGCATGATGTTCCACGACGGCAAGCCGGTGACCATCGACGATCTGCAGTTCACCTTCGACTTCATGCTGAAATTCGAGCGGGGCAATTTCTGGACCGCCAACCAGTTCCTGCAAAAGACCGAGGTCACCGACGCGGCGAACGGGATCCTCCGCGCGACATTCAAGCAGCCATACGGCCAGTTCGAGAGCTACTTCCTCCAGCTCAACGTGATCCTGCCGCGGCACATCTGGCAGAATATCATGGCGGAACAGGGCGTCGGCGACGACCCGATGCGGGTGCGGGTGGAAAAACCGATCGGTAGCGGACCGTTCAAGTTCGGCCGGTATCGCAAGGATGCCGAGTTGCAGCTTATCGCCGACAAGACGCATTTCTCCAAGCCGAGCGTCGATGAGGTCTGGGCGGTGGTGACGCCGTCGATCGACGGCTTGCTGGGCCGGCTGCAAGGTGGCGACATCGACCTGATCGAATCGAGCGACACGCATCTGACACCGAGCCAGGCGAAGCAGCTCGCCGACACGGCCGGCATCACCATCGTCCGCACGCCGGACCTGAATTGGCTGCACGGCGTGCCGCGGCCCTCCAACCTCCCGTGGCGCGACTACGAATTCCGCCGCGCCTGGCATCACTCGATCGACCGGGAATTCCTGGTGAAGGTGGTGTGGGAAGGTGCGGGCAAACTGCCGGGGGCGAACACGTTCCTGGTGGAGGGCAATCCGTGGAACAACCCCGACCTGCCGCCGGTGCCGCCCTACGATCTCGCCAAGGCGCGCGATATTCTCAAGACCGCCGGCTACTCCTGGGCGGACGACGGCAGGCTGGTCTATCCCCCACCGACCGACGCCGCTTTCCGCAAGCGTGTGCAGCAGGTTTGCAAGGACGGCTACACATGGGGCGGCCTCGAAATGCTTGGCTGATGGTCGCTCACCGCGTCCAGTTCGGCATGCCGGTCCGCGCGCTTGGCCCGAGGATCAGCACCGGCATCCATGTCTTGCTCGACCCGGGCAAGGGCGTGGATGCCGGGCTGGAGCCAGTCCTCGTGCGGCCCTTCGGCCCGATCCGTGGGCCCGGCATGACGAATGATGTTCGCGCATGACCAACCTGCTCTACGCTGCCCTGCGCCGGGTGCTGCTGTTCGCGGTGACCGTGTGGTGCATCCTCACCATCATGTTCGCGTTGTTCAAGCTGCTGCCCGGCGACCCCACCGCGATCTTCCTCGACAACAACATGTCGATGGAAATGATCGAGCATCAGAAGCAGCTATGGGGCCTGAACGATCCGTGGTGGCTGCAATACCTGCACTACATCGGCAACATGGCGACGTTCCGCTTCGGCGATTCGTTTTTCCAGAACCAGCCGGTGAGCGAGATCCTGGTAGAGAAGGTGGAGAACACCTGCGCGATGATCGTGCCGGCGCTGGTGGTGAGCGTGGTGTTCGGCACCATCCTGGGCGCGCTCGCCGGCTGGAAGCGCGGCAGCCGGTTCGAGCAAACCACGGTCACGACGGCACTTGTGCTGCATTCGGCGCCGTCGTTCTTCGTCGGCATCCTGGTGCTGATGGTGTTCTCCTACCAGTTGCGCTGGCTGCCGCCGGGGGGAATGGTTTCGCTTGGCGGCCCCGAGGGATTCTGGGCGCTGATCACCTCGACCGACTATCTGCGGCATTTGATTCTGCCCGGGCTCGTGCTGGTCAGCCGCGAGATCACCGGGCCGATCCTGCTGGTGCGCAGCTCGATGCTGGAGATCAAAGGCAGCGACTTCATCGACATCCTGCGCGCCAAGGGGCTGACCGAGCCTCGCATCCTGACGCACGCGACGCGCAACGCGCTGCTGCCGCTGGTCACCTATATCGCCGTGATGACCGGCCTGCTGCTGCAAGGCCAGGTGCTGCTGGAGATCATCTTCGCCTGGCCCGGCATCGGCCGCGAGTTGGTGACCGCCTTGGGTGACCTCGACTATCCGGTGGCGCAGGGCGCGCTGTATGTGATGGCGCTGGTGATCCTGCTGCTGAACCTGCTGGCCGACATGCTGTACGGCGTGATCGACCCGCGCAGCCGATAGCAACGCACATGGCAACACGCTGGCAGAACTTGCAGGGGCTTCGCGTCATCCTGCGCTATTGGTCGGGCACCGCCGGCGTGATTCTTGTCGCTGCATTCACCGTGCTTGCCGTCATCGGCCCGCTGATCGCGCCGCATGGTCCGTTCGAGGTCGTCTACCGCACCGATCATTCGGTACTGCGCCTGTCGCCGCCAACCTGGCGGGCGTTGTTCGGCACCACCAACCAGGGCATGGACGTGTTCAGCCAATTGCTGTGGGGCACGCGGGTGGCCATGCTCGTCGGCCTGCTTTCGGCGGTCGGCAGTGTTGTGCTGGGCACCATCGTCGGCCTGGTTGCCGGCTATTTCGGCGGCTGGATCGACGAGGTGCTGATGCGGCTGACCGACGTGGCCTTCGGCATTCCGTTCCTGCCCTTCGCGATGGTGGTGATCTCGATTACCCACCCCAGTCTCGGCCTGGTCATTATGCTCGTCGTGTTCTTCCTGTGGCGCACCACGGCGCGCGTCATCCGTGCCCAGGTGCTGTCGTTGCGCGTGCGTCCGTTCGTGTGGGCGGCGCGTGCCGCCGGCGCCGGCCATCTGCGCATCCTGCTGCACCACATCACGCCGAATGTGCTGCCGCTGAGTTTTCTCTATGCCGCCATCGGCGTGCAGGCCGGGGTGATGCTCGAAGCGGCACTGAGCTTCCTGGGCTACGGCGATCCCAACGCAATGAGCTGGGGCACCATGCTGAATGCGGCGTTCCAGGCCGGCGCGATGCGCACCGCCTGGTGGTGGGTGCTGCCGCCCGGCGTGGCGCTGTCGCTGTTCGTCGTCGCCATCTTCATGATCACCCGCGCCTACGAGGAATTGCTCAATCCCCGGCTGCGGGTGCTGTAAACATGGCGCTGCTGGAAGTCGAAAACCTGGAGGTCCGCTACCGCACCGGCGCCGGCGAAGCCAAGGCGGCGGACGGCATTTCCTTCGCGATCGACAAGGGCATGTGCCTGGGCCTGGTCGGTGAATCCGGCTGCGGCAAATCGACCGTTGCGAAGGCGATCCTCGGCATCCTGCCGCCGGCGGGACGCATTGCCGGCGGCGCGATCCGCTATGCCGGCCGCGACCTGGTCGGCATGACGCAAGCCGAACTGCGCCGCATTCGCTGGCAGCACATCGCGCTGGTGCCGCAAAGCGCGATGAACGGGCTCGATCCGGTCTATACGGTCGAAAGCCAGCTTACCGAGGCGATCACGGCGCATCAGCGCATGCCGGCGGCACAGCGCCGCCGCCGCATCGCCGAATTGTTCGCGCTGGTCGGGCTGGAGCCGGGACGGGTGCGGGATTATCCGCACCAGTTCAGCGGCGGGATGCGCCAGCGCGCGATGATCGCCATGGCGATGGTGCTCGATCCGCCGCTGATCGTCGCCGACGAACCGACCACCGGGCTCGACGTGCTGGTACAGGACCAGATCCTGCAACAGATCAGGCAACTGCACGAACAGTTCGGCAAGGCGATGCTGCTGATCACCCACGACATGGCGGTGGTATCGGAGAACTGCGATCGTATCGCTGTGATGTATGCCGGCCGCATCATGGAGTATGGCGGCGAGGCGGTGTTCCGCACGCCGTATCATCCTTACACGCTGGGCCTGTGCAACGCATTCCCGGACCTGGCGGACCGCGGGCGCGCGCTGATCTCGATTCCCGGCACGCCGCCAAACCTCGTTACGCCACCGGTTGGTTGCCGCTTCCACGCGCGCTGTCCGTTCGTGACGTCACTCTGCGCGGATGTGGTGCCGCCGCTGATCGAGGTGACGCCAGGCCATGTCGTGGCCTGTCATCACGTTGGCCACGCGGAGAGTTTCCGCGAACGCGCGGCAGACCCGGCGACCTGGCATGAGGATGCGCGCAGGCCGTGATGGTCCAACGCAACTTTGCCGCTTATGCTCCGGCCAGCATAAGGGGAAAACGGTCGATGGGTGTCACGGCAGAACTTTGCGACAAGATCGTCGCCACGACGTTCGCATCGCTTACGCCTGAGGCGGTCACGAAGGCTCGGCGGCTGGTGCTGGACGGCATCGCCGTCGCCGTCGCCGGCAGCCGCGAGGAGGCGATCGGTATCCTGGCCGATCACTATCGCAGCCTCGGCGGCACGCCGGACGCACCGGTGCTCGGGCTCGGCTTTCGCACTTCGGCTACCGCGGCGGCGGTGCTGAACGGTGCGTCAATGCACGTGCTGGATTTCGAGCCGATGTGGAACCCGGCCAATCACGCGCTGTCCACCACGCTGCCGGCGATCCTGTCGCTTGCGGAATCCCGCAAGCTGGCAGGCCGAGACATCGTGACCGCGCTGGTCAAGGGGATTGAAATGGCGGGCTGGATCCGTGCCGCCAGCCATCACGGCGCCATTCGTTTCCATCCGCCGGCGATGGTCGGACCGATGGGTGCGTCGGTCGCGGCGGGGCATGTGCTTGGCCTGGATGCCGGGCAACAGGCGCATGCGCTGGGCATCGCGGCGTCCCGCTGCGGCGGCCTGACCGCCAATGCCGGCACGATGACCAAGTCGACGCATTGCGGCCAGGGCGTCATGCTGGGGATGGAAGCGGCGATGCTCGCGGCGCGCGGTTTCACCGCCAATCCGGAGCCGTTCGAGGCGCACCAGGGCTATGTGCACGCGTTCGGCACGCCGGAATTCCAGCCGCGCGACCTGCTGAACTTCGGCCCGCCGTTCCGCGTGGTCGATCCGGGCTACGTGATCAAGCTGTTTCCCAGCCAGTTTGCCACCCAATTCGTGATCACCGCCGGACTGGATCTGCACCGGCGCATCGACGATCCGAAACGGATTCGTGCGGTGCGGCTGGTTGCGCCGCAGATGCCCTATATCAACCGGCCGCGGCCGAACACCGGGCTCGAAGGCAAGTTCAGCGTGCAATATACGCTTTCCACCGCCTTGCTGCGCGGGTTTGTGAACATCGACACGTTCACCGACGAGGCCGTGCGCGCGCCCGACATCGGGCAAATGCTCGACAAGGTGTCGGTGCGGATGGTGCCGGAGATCCCCGCGCGTTTCGACCTGATGCATGTGGAGGCAGAGGTCGAGTTGACCGACGGCAGCGTGGTGAGCACGCGCTGCGACGGGCCGCGCGGCATGTGGGGCCAACCGGCGATCAGCGACGACGAGCATCTCGTCAAGGTCAGGGATTGCCTGTCGAAGCGCCTGCCGTCCGATCGGATGGAACGCTGCATCGCGCTCGCGCGCTCGGTCGATACGCTCGATCCGGCGGGCGTGTCGGAGCTGCTGACGATCGCGAGTTTGCTGGGGTAGGGCTGTTCCATCCTCACTGGGATTGCCGCCCCCCCCCGTGTCATTGCGAGGAGCGTTAGCGACGAAGCGATCTCCTGCCTGACCTGCGTTCCTCGGATCGTCACGCAGGAGGTTGCTTCGTCACTTCGTTCCTCGCAATGACAGGGGGTGGCCGGAGCTTCCGTTCCTAACGCTTTGCCACGGGAACCGGGATGCCGGGGATCTTCACATTGACCGCGCCCAATTCGCCTCGCGTCGTGAAGAACAACGTCTTCCAGTCATCGCCGCCGAACGCCAGATTGGTCGTGGCGGAAGCCCCGTGCACGATTCGTCCGAGCTTCTTTCCGCTCGGATCCATGATCCATAACCCGCCCGGGCCGCCACAATAGACGTTGCCCTGGGTGTCGACTTTCATGCCGTCGGGAACACCCGGCTCGTCACCACGCAAATCGACGAACACGCGGTCGGTGTGTTTCGCGAGTGTGCCGTTGGGCGCCAGATCGAAGGCTCTGATATGTCCACGGCGCGAGTCGTTGACGTAGAGCACGCTTTCATCGGGCGAAAACGCGAGACCGTTGGGCAATGCGAAGTCGCTGGTCAGCAGGGTCCTGGTGCCGAGATCGGGTGTCACGCGATACACGCCGGACTCGGTCAAGTCCCACTCCTGCGGCGCCGCCGTGCCGGTCCATGGGTCGGTGAAGTATATGCAGCCGTCCGACCTGACCACGACATCATTGGGCCGGTAGAGCCGCTTCCCCTGAAAGCTGTTCATCACCACGGTGGGGCTGCCATCGGGTTCCTGCCGGACCACCCGCCGCGCATCGTTCTCGCAGGCGATGAGCCTGCCCTGCATGTCCCGGGTGAGGCCATTGGCGCGGTTGGTCGGTTCCTGAAACACCGACACGCCCTCGCCGGGCGCGTACTTCATGCGCTTGTCATTGTGAATATCGCTGAACAGCAGATAGCCGCCTTCGTGCCACCATACCGGCCCCTCCGCAGGGCCCCGAGGCCCGCCAAAGCCGCTTGCCAGTTCCTGGATCGGTTCCGAGACGGAGATGATCCGATCGAGTTCCGGCGCGAATTGTTCGATCCGCTTTTGCATGACAAGTCCTTCCACCCACAAAGCATACCCTGGCGCGGATCGGATGAGATGACAATCTGACGGTTATCGGCGCAAGATAGAAATCGCCCGGCGCGCAAAGTCGCGATGCCCCCTCCGGCGGCGGACGCGCTCGACGCGGGAGGCTCCCGAGAATTGCGGCAGCACCAGGCGCCGCAGGAGGAACAGACATGGAAGCAACGGCAGTACTTTCCGCATTTGCCAGCAAGACCCGCATCTCCGACATCAGTGCCGAGGCGATCGCCGCGACCAAGCGGCATATTCTGGATTGCGCGGGCGTGGCGCTCGCGGCGGCCGTGGAACCGGCGGGGCGCATCGTCCTGGACATCACGCGAGAGCAGGGCGGCGCCGCGCAGGCGCGGGTATTCGGATCCAGCTTGCGCACCAGCACCGTTTCGGCGGCGTGGGCCAACGGTGCCCTTGCGCACCTGCTGGATTTCGATGACACCGGCTTTTCCCATCCGACCGCCTGCATCCTGCCTGCCGCCCTTGCGATGGCGGAACAAGCGGGCGCGACCGGCGCCGATCTGGTGGCTGCCGTCTGCGTCGGCCTGGAGGTATTTGAGCGGCTGTCGTCGTCCGGCCGGCAGCACGAGCCTGAACTACGACGCCGCGGCTTTCATCCCACCTCGCTGTACGGGTGTTCGGCGGCGGCGGCAGCGGCCGGCAACATCGTCAGGCTGAATCCCCGTCAGATGGCCGTCGCCATCGGGCTTGCCGCGGCCAATGCCGGCGGGCTGACGCAGCATTTCGGCACCTGGGGCAAGGGCATTCATGCGGGCAATGCGGCGCGCGCGGGCGTGACCTCGGTGTTGCTGGCGCGCAAGGACTATGTTGCCGACCTCGAGGGCATCGAGGGCGAGTATGGCTTTTTCTCGGCGTTCCACGGCACCGGCAACTATGATCTGGGCAAGCTGGCGGACGGATTGGGAACCCACTGGTCGATTGTCGATCCCGGCCTGACGGTGAAACGCTATCCGTGCTGCGGCGGCAATCTACGCGCGCTCGACGCCGCGCAGGCGCTTTTACGAGAGCACGACATCAGGTTCGACGAGGTGGCCAGGCTGGAAGTCGATGTGCATCCGGACCTGCTGCACATCGTACGCTTTCACCAACCCACGGAAGGTTTTCGTGGCAAGTTTTCGATCGACTACGTGCTCGCGGCGATGTTGCTGGATGGCCGCGTGGACCTGGACTCGTTCACGGACGAGTACTGCAATGCACCGCGCATGCGGGCCGCGCTGCACAAGGTGCGGGTCAACGCGCACCCGGAGTGGTCCAACGACGCGGCGTCGCGACGCAACGCACCCGTCACCATCGCGATGAACGACGGCCGGAGGTTCACCAAGGCGGTGGACAAGGTACGTGGCAGCCCCGGCAACCCGATGACACGCGACGAACTGGTGGATAAGTATCGCAAGTGCGCGTGCCGCGTGTTGCAGGGGGAACGCCTTGAGCGGTCAATCGCGATCTTGGAGACGCTCGACAAGGCGCCTGCGACAAGGGACCTGATGGACGCACTGACGATCTGATTGGCGAATGGCCGGCGGTCGGGGGCGAACCACGCGCCCTCCCCCCCTGTCATTGCGAGGAGCGCAGCGGTCCCCGCAATGACACGATGGCCGGCGCGCGGCCTGGTATTACTCCTCTGCCGGCACGCACAGGCTGGGAACGATGCATGCCCCTGTGCCGACCGCCGTCACGTCACCCTTCTGGTTGGTCGCGGTGACCTCCACCGCGACGCGGCCACCATTCGTCACCTTGGTGATGCCGGTCACGCTGCCGGTAAAGGTGATGGTATCGCCCGGCCGCACCGGTCGCAGGAAGCGCAGTTCCACCATGCCGCCGCGATTGTAGAACTGGGGCCCGAAGTAGCGTCGCAACAATTCGGTGGCGAAGGTCAGCGACATCCGCCCCGATGCAACAGTGCCACGCGTGCCCAGAGTATCCCGCGCCGTCTGCTCGTCGGTAAACTGACTTGGGCCGGTCTTGCCGCCGCTTTTTTCGAACAGGTTGATCGCCTCTTGCGTCATGGTCTTGTTCAGCGGCGTCACCTGGTCGCCAACATTGAAAATGCGCGTCATTGCCATTTCTTGCCCACCTCTGACGGCTGCTTGAGTTCATGCGTGATGACCCGATCCAGCAAACGGCCGTCCTCGTCGACGGAGACTGCCTCGGTCACGATGTAGTTCTTGCCGCGGCGCGCATACTTGTCGGCAATCCATGCCTGGACCGTGATACGCTTGCCGGCGATCGGCGGATTATAGCAGTAAAAGGCGCAGCGCGCATTCACCGAACCATTGTCGCGATAGACCATATGGTAGGGCTGCACGTCGACCTTGTGCGAGATGGTGGGGAAGGCGGCCTCGGGGTCCATCACGCCCTGACGATACTCGTCCATCATCTGCTGTGTCAGCACATAGGAGAACGAGGGTAGCTGTTCGCCGACCTCCAGCGCCTCCCAGTCGAGCAGCTTGAGTGTCTCGTCGTGCGCCTGCGCCATGCTGATTTCCTCTCTGTGACCGATCTGATGGCCGGTAAGCTACGCCTTCTCGACTCCCCAGAAAACCGGCGCCGACCCTTTCAGCAACCCAGTCAGGTTCGATCGCCACGCGGCATGCGGCAGATACTGCCCCAGCGGGATGGTCGGCACCGAGTTGAACGCCGCGACCTGATAGTTCTGCTCCAGCGGTCGCCGCGTCGCGTCGTCGGGGGCATCGATCCAGGCCGCGTAGATAGCCTCCAGTTGCGGATCGTCCGGCCAGCCTACCCAGGCCTGGGCGCCGTTGCTGCGGACGGGGCCCTCGACCAGCGGATCGACGAAGTCTCCGCCGGGCGCGCCGCCGGGAAACATCGACCAGCCACCCTTGTCGAGCGGCGCCTTGGAATTGCGCCGTTGCAGAATCGTGCCCCAGTCCACCTGCTGGTCATCGATATTGAGTCCCACCTTGCGGAACGCATCGATCGCCACGGTTGATAGCGCGTCATAGGCGAGTTGGTCGGTCGGATGCATGAAAGCGATGCGGCCGCCGTCATAGCCTGCCTTGTCCAGCATCGCCTTAATCTCGTCCACGCTGTGACGCTTGGTCACCGCTTCCATGCCGGCATCGTTGGCGCATTTCGAACTGGGCACAAAATAACCCACCGGCACCCGCCACATCGCCGGGTCGTCGCCCATCGTGGCGATCATCTCGTCCTTCTGGTTGATCGCCGCCACCATGGCCCGTCGCACCCCGGGATTGCTGGTCGGCCCCTGGATGTGATTCGGTCGCAGATGCCCGTAGGTGCCGTAGATATCCAACAACCCTGTGCTCACGCCGCGCTGCTGCTTCAGCATGGCAATCAGGTCGGGCTGCGGCAGCTCCAGCCAGTCCACCTCGCCCGTGGTCAAGGCGTTCGCCGCTGTGGCGGGATCGGGAATGATCCGCCATTCGACGCGATCCAGCTTCACGTGGTGGCCGCCGGCGACATAGGACGGTGGCTCCTGGCGTGGCTTGTACCGATCGAATCGCGCGAAGGCGGCATGACTGCCGGAGATGTACTCGTCGGCCAGGAAGCGGAATGGTCCGCAGCCGACGATCTCGGTTTGTTGGGTGTACGGATCCGTGGCGGCCAGGCGTGCCGGCATGATCACCGGCTGCGGCTGGGCCTTCGACAGGAAAGCGGGCAAGGTGGGGAACGGCTTGTTCAGACGCCACACCAGGGTGCGGTCGTCCGGCGCCTCGATCGCCGCGACGCGTGGTGCGAAAATCGTGTTGGCCTGGTCGCGCTTCAGCCAGCGCTGCAACGATGCGACGCAGTCCCGCGCGAGGACCGGTGTGCCGTCGTGAAACAGCAGTCCCTCGCGCAGCCGCATCGTCCAACGCTTGCCGTCATCGTCGATGACGTGACCTTCGACCATCAACGGCTGTGGCGTGTAGGAGATGTCGCGGGCGTACAACGTCTCGTAAACCATCAGCGCGAAATTGCGGGTGACGGTCGCCGCGGTCCACACCGGATCGAGGCTGGTCAGGTTCGATTGTGGCACGAACTGCAGCGGTTTGGTAGCGGCAGCGATTGCGGGGCGGGCGAGCGCGGTCGCGGCGGCGGCCGCCATGAATGCACGTCGTTTCATTCGTTCCCTCCATGGGTCGGGGATTTCCCCGACGACCGATGCCGTCGCCCGATCGAGAGCAAGCTAGCTGTTCGCGACGAAATCCGGAAGTTTGACGGTGTGACCCGGATGTTGCGGGCCGGCCGAGGCTTTTCCGCGATTTTATCTAATTGCATGACAGACCTGCGTGCATTGCGCATGCCGCCAGTAACGCGGCTTTTGGTGTAAATTATCGTTGCGGCGAACTCCGGCGAGGCCATCGCGGCCACCGCGCCGGGTTTCGCGGTTCCGGGCCGACATTGCGTGCAATTCCGCCAGCGTGCAGATTTACCGGGTTGGGCCTGCCGACCCGGACCGTGGTTCCCGAGGAGATGACAGAAATGCACTTCGCATACACCCCAGAGCAGGAGGCCTTGCGGCGCGAGGTCCGGGCGTTCATCGCCGAGAACGTGACGGAAGAGGTTCTGGCCGCACGGGGATCGTCGGAGTCGAACACTGCGGCCGGTCGCGGCCCCGGCGCCAGCGACGCGATGAAGGAGCTGTATGGCAAGATCTACGAGCGCGGCTGGCTCGGCATCGCCTATCCGAAGGAATACGGCGGCCAGGGCGGCGACCGCATGTCACAGTACATCGTCGAGGAAGAGTTCACCCGGATGGACATCCCCGTCGGCATGGGTGGCAGCGGCGCGCCGGCGATCATGGCGGCGGGCACCGAAGAGCAGAAGCAGTACTACATCCCGCGGCTGATCAAGCGCGAGGTTTCGTTCGCGCTCGGCTTTACCGAACCGCATGCCGGCGCCGACCTGGCGTCGCTGCAATGCCGCGCGGTGCGCGACGGCGACGAGTACGTCATCAACGGGCAGAAGATGTACACGTCATCGGCGCATGTCTCGACGCACATCTACCTGATGGCGCGGACCAATCCGAACCTGCCGAAGCATCGCGGCATCTCGATTTTCCTGTTCCCGATGGACACCCCCGGCATCACCGTGCGGCCGCTATGGACGATCCAGAACGATCCGGCAGCGCCGGTGGGCACCACCTATGGCCACCAGCGCACCAATGAAACCTTTTTCGACGACGTGCGCATTCCGGCATCCTCGCTGCTGGGCAAGGAAAACGAGGGCTGGCGCGTCGGCTCCATGGGCCTGAACCTCGACCGCGTCGGCGCGTCGCGCTACCTGATCTCGGTCCGCCGCGATGAGGACATCGTCAATTTCGTCAAGTCGAACACGTTCGACGGCTATGCCCCGGCGAGCAATCCGGCGATCCGCGACAAGATCGCCGAGCTGTGGATCGAGGCGCAGGTCTGCCGGCTGATGACCATGCGCAGCATGTCCATCGTCAACAACGGCGGCACTTTCACCTACGAAGGATCGGCGGAAAAAGTCTGGGCGCCGGAACACGGCGTGCGGACAACGGAAGCGATCAGCCAGATGCTTGGCCCCTACGGCCAGTTGCTGCACGGCTCGCCGCATGCGGTCGAGGATGGGGTGTTCGCGCACAACCTGATGGGCGCGTTCCAGTCCGGCATCAACCACGGCAGCACGCAGGTGATGCGCGACCAGGTGGCTCGGCGCGGCCTCGACATGCCAAGGAAGTAGTCTGCCGGTCTCGGGGATGTCGAGGATGCGGCGTAGCGTAGCGCGGAACGGCACAGCGCATTCCGCCAAGGCACGACTGTGGCGTCCTGCCTCGCTGACAAGCAGGCGGAGGGCGCCGCGCTGTTGCGTCCCAGGCGGCCTGGAAGAAGTCGGCCACGCGATCGCGCCGCGGCCGACGTGCGGGAGTTAAGCGATGGTGGGGCCTTGGGCGCTTGATGACGTGCGGGTGCTTGATCTCAGCGAGGGAATTGCAGGGCCATTGGCAGCGCGGCTGATCGGCGATTTCGGCGCCGATGTGATCAAGGTCGAACCTCCCCACGGGGAGAGCGGGCGCCGCACGCCGCCGTTCTTCCAGGATGATCCCGACCCGGAGAAGAGCCTGTTCTACCTGATGCTGAATCTGAACAAGCGCGGCATCACCCTGAACCTGGACACCGAGGAAGGGGCGGCGATCCTGCGCCGGCTCGCCAGCGAAGTCGATGTCATCGTGGAAAGTTTTTCACCCGGCTACCTGGCTGCGCGCGGATTGGATTATGCCAGTCTGGCGCAGGAGAATCCGGGCCTGGTGATGACCTCGATCACGCCGTTCGGCCAGACCGGGCCGTACAGCCATTACAAGAGCGACGAGATCATTGCCTATGCCACCAGCGGGATCATGGCGATCAGTGGGACCGTCGATCGCGAACCGCTGAAGCACGGCGGATTTCCCGGCCAGTACGAAGCCGGGATGAACGGCTTCCTGGGGACGCTGGTGGCGCTGGTCACGCGCGACCTGACGGGTGCCGGCCAACAGGTCGATCTCTCGATCCAGGATGTGATCACCTCCAGCCTGGTGCTCAACCAGCCGTACTACAGCTTCGCCGGCGGGGTGCAGGGGCGACGGCATCCGGAGGGCAGCAATTTCGGCCAGGTGATGCCGTGCAAGGACGGGTATTTCGTGGCGCAACCCGGCGGCGGTGTCACCTGGGACGGCATCGCCGACTTCTTCGGCAAGCCGGAACTGAAGGAACACCGTTTCGCCGATCTGGTGGAGCGCGTGCACCATGGTCCCGAGCTGGACGCGATCATTTTGGCTGCGACAAAAGATCGCACCATGGCGGAGATGTTCAAGACCGCGTCGGAGAAATACCGCATGTTGCTTGGCATCGTGCAGACGCCGGAAGACCTCGCGAAGTGCGAACACCTGATGGCCAGAGGCTATTTCGAGGAGGTGGAGCATCCGGTGATCGGCAAGATCAAGGTGCCATTCCATCTGTGGAAAATGTCCGCCAGCAACTCCACCTATCGGCGCCCCGCGCCGTTGCTGGGGCAGCACAATGGCGAGATCTACGGCGCGCTGCTTGCCTGCGATGCCGCGGCGCTGGATGCGCTGCGTGCCCGCGGCGTAATTTGAGGGACGGAGCATGACCGACGATCGTTCCACGCCGGACAGTGGCAAGTTGCCGCTGGCAGGCCTGCGCATCGTTGATATCAGCAACGTTATCTCGTTGCCCTACGCCAGCGGGCTGCTGGCCGACCTTGGCGCCGAGGTGATCAAGGTCGAAGGTCACAGTCGGCTGGACACCTCGCGCGGCGGTGCGCTCACCAGCGTCCTGACCGACAATCTTCTGGGCGACGATCCATGGAACCGGATCGGCAGCTTCAATCTGCTCAATCGCGGCAAAAAATCTGTCGCCCTCGATCTAAGCCGGCCCGAGGGGCGGGTGGTGCTGACCGACCTCATCAAGGTCAGCGACGTGGTGATGGAAAACTTCACGCCGCGCGTGATGCGCAACTGGGGGCTGGACTATCCCAACGCGGTGAAACTGCGCCCCGGGCTGATCATGGTCTCGTGCAGCGGCTTCGGCCACAACGGCCCGTATTCGCAATATCCTGGCCAGGCGACCACGCTGGAGGCGACGCACGGGCTGGCCTATGTCACCGGCTACCGTGGCGATGAGCCGTCGAAGGCCGGGCAATCCTTTGTGGATTTCCTTGCCACCTGGGCACTGGTCAGCGGCACGCTGCTGGGACTGCGCTACCGGCATCGTTTCGGCAAGGGGCTCTGGGTCGATGTCGGCATGTACCAACTTGGCACCTACATGTTGAGCGAGCGTGTGCTGGACTGGGAGGCCAACCACCGGCTTGGCGAGCGCATCGGCAACCGCCATCCGTTCCTGGCGCCGCAGGGATGCTATCGCTGCGCCGGAGACGACGCATGGTGCACCGTTCTGGCGCGTGACGACGAGGAATGGGCGGCGCTCTGCCGGACGATCGGCAGACCGGAGTTGGCAACGGACGAGCGCTTCGCCACGAACGACGCACGCATGACCAACCATGACGCGATCGACGCGATCATCAGCGCGTGGATGGCGGGGCAAACGAAGTTCGCGGCGATGGAATTGCTCCAGGCGGCTGGCGTGCCGGCCGGCGCGGTGTTCGATGCCCGCGACCTGCACCTGAACGCACACGTGAAGGCGCGCGGCCTGCTGGAGACGGTGGCGTATCCGCCCGATCGGGAGATGGGCAAACAACGCACGGTCATAGGCCGGCCCTGGAAACTGTCGAAGCTGCCGCTCGCCGTGCGTGGGCCGGGGCCGCGGCTTGGGGAACACAACCAGGAAATCCTGGGCGGGGTGCTGGGCTACAGTCCGGCGCGGATGGCGGAGTTGGAGGGGGCGGGGATCATCGCCACCCGGCCGACCAATGCGCGCAAACCAGTCTCGATGCCGATGGAAGAACGGGTGAAATCGGGCCGGCTGGCGGCTTGGGATCCGGATTACAAGGAACGGCTCGGCATGGAAGATTGAGAGGTGGGAAGACCAGCCGATTGCACTGGCGAGCGGTCGCGATGTAACACGCGAAAGCGGAGATCGATGTGCAAGTCCCGCTACTCCGAGCGCCTTGAACCATGACCCAAAGCGACGCCGAATCGTGTTTCGACGGACGCGGCCAAGCCGTTCAAAATCGGATCAAGAAATGCACCGTCTGGAACCAGCGCCGCGACCCGGCGCAGTTCTGCAAGGATGGCCTCGTCGCTGTATTCGGCGAGGCGGCGGAGTTCAAAGCGGGAGCCGCTGGTTATCCCGGCCGTCCGGCCCGCGTATGTGGGTGGAATTATCTAGCTTTTCAGTGAGCGGCCAAAGGCCCTCTGCCAGCCGTTTCTGCCTGAACGCCCAATGATATCAACGGTCGCAGCGCCATCCGCACCTCACTGGGGCAGGCAAGGGCCGGAAAGAGGGGAGGGTTCGTCGCCAGGGTTTACGCGGCGAAAGGACTGGCGAAGTCCGGGAGTTCATGGTAAGTTACATGTAACTCCATCGGAGACTTGTCATGGCCTCGGCCTCAAGCGCCAAGCCTTCGCGTATCAAGGTGCGGGAGCACCGCGAGCGCCTGCGCAAGCAAGGTCTGCGCCCGATCCAGATTTGGGTGCCGGACGTGCGCTCCCCTGCGTTCCGGTCTGAAGCGCATCGGCAGTCGGCCGCCATTGCCGCCAGTGCTCACGCGCGGGAGGATCAGGGGTTCATCGACGCCGTGACGGACTGGGGCGATGAATGAGGCGAGGCGACATCTGGACCGTCGCCGGCGGCAAGGATTACGCGGGCAAGCCGCGCCCCGTCGTCGTCGTTCAGGACGATAGTTTCGACGCGACCGACTCGATCACCATCTGCGCCTTCACCACGGATGAGACGGACGCACCGCTGTTCCGTCTGCCGGTGGAGCCGAACGAGCGCAACGGCCTGCGCGCCGCCTGCCGCCTCATGGTGGACAAGATTACCACCGTGCCAAAGATCAAAGTTGGCGCTCGCGTTGGCAGGTTGGACGACGAGGATATCCTGCGGCTCAACCAGGCGGTCCTGGTGTTCCTTGGACTGGCAGTCTCGCCAAGGACCAAGCAGCAGGCGTAACAAGAAATCGCCCAAAGCGCAGCCACGGCTAGGATTAGGCCGAGCATGATGTCTCCATCCCCGACCAGAAGCGGCAGGGTGAAACCTACTGCCAGTCGCGCGGCTACCAGCTCGTCGAGACCAATGTCGAGCCAGGCGCATCGGCCACCAACGACCGCCGCCCCGAATTCCAGCGCATGATCGAGGCGGGAACCGCGCAGCCCGCGCCGTTCGATGTCGTCATCGTCCATTCATTCAGCCGCTCAGAACTCTTGCCGCCGCCTCGGGCGTGAAATCGGTTACGCCCGGCGTTCGCAGTTGTGTTCTGAAGTGGCGGATGGGGTGTCTGCAAATAGGGAATCTAACTTCGTCCATCCGGATGCCAAAGCCCTAGAGAAATATGGAGTTTCTGACTGCATTAAATCCACCACCG
>Ga0181521_10000377_pt1 | contig 54019 bp, 46 predicted proteins | sample PEATcosm2014_Bin_32_FD_119764 | JGI IMG/M metagenome (GOLD analysis project Ga0181521, IMG submission 119764) | Peatland microbial communities from MTU Mesocosm Facility, Houghton, MI, USA - PEATcosm2014_Bin02_60_metaG | ecosystem: Environmental > Terrestrial > Soil > Wetlands > Peat | place... | reverse complement strand
GGCGCCGACCTGTTCGCGATCGAGTGCACGCCGCCGTGGTGCGGGCAGCTGGGCGCGGAGGTCCGGGTCGTGCCGTACCACGAACTGCTGTCACATCCATACGAGCTCGGCCTGATGCGCTGGCTGTAGCGCTCCTCCATGCGAGGGTCGACAGGCGCGCGCGGGCGCGGCAGGGGCGGTTAGGAGCGCAGCAGGATGCCACGGGATCTGAAAGCCGACGTCGCGATGCTGCAGACGATCCGGGGCCTCGCTGAGGGCCGCGACTTCGCCAGGGCCGCAGCGCTCGCGAACGCGGCGCTCGCGGAAGGATTTGAGCATCCGCTCCTTTTTAACGTGGCGGCCGTCAGACTCGAACAGCAGGGCCGCCTGCTCGAGGCGGTCAGCCTGCTGAGTCGCGCGGTCGCATTCGCTCCGGCCGATGTCGGAGCGCGCAATGCGCTCGGCCTGTGCCTGTCCCGCCTCGAACGGCACACCGAGGCGCTCGGGCACTTCGCGGCGCTGCTGCGGCTGAACCCCGCACTCCCGTTCGCCCACGCCAATCACGGCGGGGCGCTCTACGCCCTCGGTGCGCTGCCCGCCGCCGAAGCGAGCTACCGCCGCGCGCTCGAGCTCGACCCGACGCAGATTGTCGCCATGGCGGGGCTCGCGTCCATCGCGAGCCGCCGCGGGCTGCACCGCGAGGCGCGCGCCTGGAGCGAAAAGGTGCTCGCCGTCGTGCCGAACTATCCTGACGCGGCGCTGAGCCTCGCCACGGCGGAGCTGGCCGAGGGTGCGGCCGGGGACGCCGAGGCCCGCGTCCGTTCGCTGCTCGCCGACCCTGAGCTCGCGCCCCTCGACCGCGCCTACGCGCACGGCGTGCTCGGGGATGTGCTCGATGCGCAAGGCCAGCCGGCCGACGCCTTCGCCGCCTACTCGGCGTGCAATGACGGGCTCAAGCGCCTGTACGCCGGGCACTACTCCGAGGGGCCGAGCGCGCTCGAGTACGCCCGCTCGATCACGGCCTACTTCGGGAGTGCGCGGCCCGAGCACTGGAGTCCGCGGCCGGTCGGCGGCGCCGATCCTTCCGGTGTGCAGGGGCACGTGTTCCTGCTGGGCTTTCCGCGCTCCGGGACGACGCTGCTCGAGGTCATTCTCGAGGGGCATCCGGGTGTGGCGAGCCTGGAGGAGAACGAGTCGCTGATCGACGGCGTGCGGGCGTTCATGCGCTCGCCGGCCGACCTCGAGCGCCTGTCGCGGGCGACCAGCGCCGAGCTGCAGCCGCTGCGCGCAGCGTACTGGAAGCGCGTTGCGGGCACCGGCATCGAGGTCTCAGGCAAGACGTTCGTCGACAAGTATCCGCTCAATACCCTGAAGCTGCCGCTGATCGCGCGGCTGTTTCCGGACGCCAGGATCCTGGTGGCGCGCCGCGATCCGCGGGACGTCGTGCTGAGCTGCTTTCGGCGGCGGTTCCGGATGAGTGCGCCGATGTACGAGCTGCTGTCGCTCGAGGGCGCGGCGCGGTACTACGACGCCGTCATGGGCCTCGCGGAACGCCTCGAGACCATCCTGGTGCTGAACACGCGCATCGTGCGTCACGAGACGCTGGTGACGGACTTCGAGAACGAGATCAAGAGCATCTGCGCGTTCCTCGGTCTTGAGTGGACGGCGACGATGGGAAACTTCGCGGTGCGGACCGAGAACCGTGGCTCGGTCACGCCGAGCACCGCGCAGCTGGCCCGCGGCCTCGAGACGACAGGGCTCGGGCAGTGGCAGCGATACCGCGCCCAGCTGGCGCCCGTGCTCCCCTTGCTTGACACGTGGGTGAGGCGCTTCGGCTACGAGCCGTAGTGTCGCGGCGCGCAGACGAGCGCGCAGCGCGGTTGCGGTGGGCCCGACGCACGGTAACATAGGGCCGCCATGATTCCGCCGGCCACATGAGCGCCAAGGGGCCCAGCAGCAGCTCGGGTCGCTACGTCAGCCGCCTGACGAGCGGCACGCTCGCCATCATCATGGCCGGCGGGCGCGGCGAGCGCCTGAAACAGCTGACGATCGGCCGCGCCAAACCCGCGATGCCCTTCGGCGGCAAGTTCCGGATCATAGATTTCGTGCTGTCGAACTGCGTCAACTCCGGAATCCGCCAGATAGCGGTCCTGACCCAGTACAAGGCGCAGTCGCTGATCGAGCACGTGCAGCGCGGCTGGGGATATCTGCGTGGCGAGTTCGGCGAGTTCGTCGATGTGATACCGGCGCAGCAGCAGACCGGGCCGTACTGGTACAGCGGCACCGCGGATGCGGTCTACCAGAATCTCGACTACATCCGCGCCCACCGCCCGACGCACGTTCTGGTGCTCGCCGGCGATCACATCTACAAGATGGACTACGGTCCGATGATCGCCTACCACGTCGAGAAGAACGCCGACATCACCGTCGGCGTCGTCGAGGTACCGGTCAAACGCGCCCGCGAATTCGGCGTGCTGTCGGTCACCGAGTGGAACCGGGTCGTGCAGTTCACCGAGAAGCCGGCAAATCCGGCACCGATGCCGGGCCGTGCGGACACCGCGCTCGCATCGATGGGCATCTACGTGTTCAACGCGCGCCTGCTCGAGAAGCTGCTGAGCGCGGACGCCGCCCGCGAGGACTCGCAGCACGACTTCGGGCGGAACATCATCCCGGCGGCGCTGGCGGAGCTGCAGGTGTTCGCCTATGCATTCCAGGACGTCCGCACGCGCGCCCAGGCCTACTGGCGCGACGTCGGTACGCTCGATGGCTTCTACGAGGCGAACATGGAGCTCGTCTACGTCGATCCCGAGCTCAACATTTACGACGAGGAATGGCCGATCTGGACGTACCAGCTGCAGCGTCCGCCCGCCAAGTTCGTGCTGGACGAGGAGGGGCGGCGCGGCACGGCGATCAACTCGCTGGTGGCGGGCGGCTGCATCATCTCGGGCGCGCTGGTGCGTCAGTCGCTGTTGTTCTCGGACGTGCATATCGAGGAGCGCTCGGTGGTCCACACCTCGGTGGTGCTGCCCGGCGTCAGCGTCGGCCGCGACTGCGTGATCCAGCGGGCCATTCTCGATGAGGGCTGCATGGTGCCCGACGGCACGCGCATCGGCGTCGATCTCGCTGCCGACTCAAGCCGCTTCGAGGTCACGGAGAGCGGGGTCGTGCTGGTCACGCCCGAGATGCTCCGGGCACCCGGTTGACCGCGCGTACTCCGGAGTCGGGCCGTGCGGCAGGCGATACCGGCCGGCTCCGGGTCGTGCTGTGCTGGGATCTGCACCAGCCGTGCTACCGCGACCTGGCGAGCGGCGAGTTCGTGCTGCCGTGGGCCTACCTGCACGGTCTTCGGGATTACGGCGAGCTCGCGCACCACCTCGAGACGGTGCCCGGAGCGACCGCGGTCGTCAGTCTCTCGCCACTGCTGGTCGAGCAGCTCGACGTCTACGTCGCCGCGCTCGCCGCGTGGCTGAGGACCGGAAGGACCATTCCCGACCGTCTGCTCGCCGCCCTCGCCGACGGAGTTCCGGCCGATCCGGCGGACTGGCCGCTGCTGGTCCGCGCGTGCCTTGCGGCGAGTCCACGGCGGGCTGACAGCGCTTTCCGTCCATACCGCGAGTTGCTCCAGCGCGCGCGCCGCTGGTACGCAGGACTCGCGCCCGGACACCGGCCCGCCGGTGCGACCGACGAGTGGGATGCGGGAGCCCTCGCGGACCTGGTCGTCTGGTGTCACCTGCTCTGGTGTGGCGAGTCTCTGCGCCGCGGCGATCCGCGGATTGCGAGCCTCGCGGACCGGGACGGTGCCTTTAGCGCCGCCGACCGGCGCGCGCTCGTCGAGGCCATCTATGACGCGCTCGCCGGACTCGTGCCGCGCTACCGGCGGCTGCTGGGCAATGGGCAGGTTGAGCTCGCCGTCACGCCGTGGGGTCACCCGATCGTGCCGCTGCTGCTGGATTTCCGCGCGGCGCGCGCGTTCGAGCCCGGCGCAGTGCTGCCGGGAGAGGCCACCTATCCTGGCGGCACCGGCCGCGCCGGCTGGCACCTCGCGCGCGCGGTCCAGGCATTCACTCGTACCTTTGGCGTGCGCCCGAGCGGCTGCTGGCCGGCGGGCGGCGCGCTCGACCTCAGGACGGCGTTGCTGCTCGAGACCTTCGGCTTCACCTGGTGTGCGAGCGGGGAGGGCGTGCTGCGCGCGACGCTCGAGCCCGGAACCGCCGCACTCGATCCGGCCGCGACACACCGGCCGTGGCGGGTCGCCGAGGGCCGGCTCAGCTGCTTCTTCGGCGACGAGGAGCTGGCCGCGCGCCTCACGGCTGAGTCCGCGCCCGAGGGCGCGGCGGCCGCGACCAGCATCGTCGCGCGGCTCGAGGAACTGGCGCGACGCTACGCGGGTGACCCGGCCCGGGTCGTCAGCATCGTCGTGCGCGGCGGCAACCCTTCGACGCATGCCGGCGAGGTCGGCCACGTAGGTCTCTTGAGCCTGTGCCGAATGCTCGCCGAACACCCGGCGCTCGAGCTCACGACGTACTCGGCAGCGCTCGCAGCGACCCCGGAGCGCCTCGGCCTGACCGGGCTCGCCGCCGGCAGCGCGCGGCGCGGCGCGTTCCGCGATTGGATCGGGTCTCCGGCCAAGAATCGCGTCTGGGAGCTGCTGTGCGAGGCCAAGCGGGTGTTCGACCAGGTCGTGGTCGAAGGCAGCCTCGACGAGGCTGGCCAGCTCGCGGCGGAGCAGCAGCTCGGCGTTCTCGAGAGCTCCGACTGGACTGCGTGGTTCGACGCGGGCCACACGCAAGACAGCGTCGCGAGCGTCGATGCGCTCTATCGCCGGCACCTGTGCAACCTGTATGCGTTGCTCGGCGAGGCGGCGCCGTCCGATCTCGGGCTGTCGGTCGCGGCGTGCACCGCGGCCCCGCCGCCGCTCGCGCGCCGCGGATGAGCGTGCCCGCGTCGCGGGTTCTCGACCGGCGCCGTGCCGGCGTGCTGCTGCATGCGACCTCGCTTCCCGATGCATCGCACGGCGCGCTCGGACAAGCGGCGCGCAGCTTCGTCGACTGGCTGGTCGCCGGCGGATTCTCGGTGTGGCAGCTACTGCCGCTGGGGCCCGTGGCCGCCGGAGGCTCGCCGTACTTTGGGTGCTCGAACCACGCCGGTGATCCCGCGCTCGTGGACCGCACCGCGCTAGTGCAAGCGGGACTCATCGGTAGCGACGAGCTCGCCGGCGGGGCGCAGCAGGCGCCGATCGGACTCGCCGGGCGCCGGCTCCGCGCGCGCGGCGGCGAGGCGGCCGTCGCCCTCGAGAGCTTCGTCGCGCGCGAGGCGCACTGGCTTGCCGACTATGCGCTGTTCACGTCCATCCAGGCCGAGCAGCACGGCCGGCCATGGTGGCAATGGCCGCAGGCCCTGCGGCAGCGCGAGGCCGGCGCGCTTCAGCTCGCGCGTACCCGGCTCGGCGCCGCGATTGCCGACGCCAAAGCGGGGCAGTACTTCTTCCGCACGCAATACACCGCGCTCAAGGACTACGCCGCCGCGAGAGGCGTGCACCTGTTCGGTGACATCCCCATTTACCCCGCGCCGGACAGCGTCGAGGTATGGGCGCACCCGGAGCTGTTCCAGCTCGATGCGGCGGGACGGCCGACCGCGGTCGCCGGCGTGCCGCCGGATTACTTCGCCACGGACGGCCAGCTGTGGGGCAATCCGCTCTATCGCTGGGAGGAACACGAACGCACCGGCTTTGCGTGGTGGATCGAGCGGCTGCGCGCCCAGTTCGAGCTGTTTGACCTGGTGCGGATCGATCACTTTCGCGGTCTCGAGTCGTACTGGGCGATACCCGCCGGCGCGCCGACCGCGGCCTCCGGGGAGTGGCGCCGTGCCCCCGGCGCGCGGCTGCTCGCGCGTGTACAGCAAGTGCTGGGTGGCCTCGAGCTCGTCGCCGAGGACCTCGGCGTGATCACGCGCGAGGTCGAATGGCTGCGCGACCGCTTCGGCCTGCCCGGCATGCGCGTTGCCCAGTTCGGGTTTGGCGGTGATCCGGCCAACCTGCACCTGCCGCACAACTGGATGCCGCGCTCCATCGCCTACACCGGCACCCATGACAACGACACGACCGCCGGCTGGTACTCGAGCCTCGAGCCTCACACGCGGGAGCTAGTCGCCGACTATGTGGGAGCGCCACCGGCCGGAGTCGTGCCCGCGCTGACGCGGACCGTGCTCGCCTCCGTCGCCGGTCTCGCCGTGCTCCCGATGCAGGACCTGCTGGGCCTCGGCCGCGATGCGCGGATGAACACGCCCGGCACGACGACCGGCAACTGGACCTGGAAATTCGCCTGGCCGGACGTGCCGGAGGGGCTCGCGGCGCGCTGCCTGCGCTGGAACTGGCTGTACGGGCGCGCTTGAGGTCGGTCACCGGCTGTAGGCACCGGGCGACAGGCGCGCAGGCCGCGTGCCGTCACCGGGCGTGGCAAGATCGAGGGCGCTGAGTCCCGGGAGAACGATGGTGACACGCGGCCGCGCGATGCTGGCGATGCTGCTGGCGGGGCTTACGCTCGCCTCAGGCGGATGCGCGCTCTTTGCCCCGCCGTTTGAGCGCCCGACCCTGTCGGTCGTCGGGGTCGAGGTCGAGGAGGCACAGCTGATCGAGCAGCGGTTCCGGTTTCGGATCCGTGTTCAGAACCCGAACGACCGGCCGCTGCCGGTCCGCGGGATCAGCTTCACGATCGAGCTCGCCGGCGAGGACCTCGGGTCGGGCGCGAGCGTAAACGCCTTCACGGTGCCGCCGCTGGGGGAGGCCGAGTTCGACACGGTAGTCACGACGAACCTCGCGGCCACGCTGTTGAAGATCGTGCCGCGCCTCAAGGACAGCACCCGTCCACTCGACTACCGGCTCGTCGGCAAGGTCGCGACGGATCTGGCGTTCCTGCGCTCGATTCCGTTCGACCAGCGCGGCAGCCTGCCGATCAGGTCGCGCGCACCTTGAGCGTCTCGCCGATCGTATTCATCATGAAACGCAGGTGGTCGTAGTCCGGATGGCGGATCCGGATCCAGGCATTGGCCATGTAGCCCGCCTCGACCGGCTGCGTCGGGGTCCCGGGAGAGGGCAGGTGGGAGGCGACGATCCACTCACCGAACCGGGCGTTGACCTCCTCGACGCCTTCGTAGCCTGCGATCCGGCCATTGCGGTCGGGTCTGAGCGCGATCATTCCGCAGGCGTAACGCCGCGACGGGCGCTGCTCCGCGCGGCCGTGCATGATCGCCGTCGCCCACTCGCGGTAGATGTCGAACTCGTTCGCCGCCGCATAGACGTCCCACTGGCCGACGCCCGGCGGCCGGCAGCCGATTTCCGAGAACCGCAGGCCCTTCGGCCCGAAGAACCATTCCATGTGCGTCGCCGAGGTCCCGATACCGAGCGTCCTGATCACCAGCCGGGTCAGGGCCCTCACGTCCGCGTAGCCGGGCGCATCGAGGCGGTTGGTCGCGATGATCTGAGGGGAGATCCATCGTTCGCGCATCGCGACGAGTACCCCCGGGTAATAGTGCGAGACGAACTCGTGCGCGACCTCGCCACGGATCGAGATCGTGTCGATGAAGCCCTCATGGCCCTCGATGAACTCCTCGAGCGCCACCGAGCCGCCGCGGCCGACCCCGGCCGCGTGGAGTGCGGCGGCGAGCTCGGCCGCCGTATCGATGCGCGCCGTGCCAGCCGCACCGGCGCCGGCGCGGGGCTTGACGACCAGCGGGTAGCCGACCTGGGCGACGAACTCCGCGGCGGCCGCGAAGGTGTCGACGCCTGCCGACTGGGCGCACGCTACGCCGGCGCTGCGCAGCGCCTCCTTCATCGCAGGCTTGTCGCGGCACAGCCACGCGGTCCGGACGGAGGTACCGGGGATGCCGGCCGCTTCACGGACGGCAGCCGCCGGCAGGATGTGGGCCTCGATCGTGGCCTCGAGCCTATCGATCCGGCCGTACTGCTCGACCCGGCGCACAGCCGCGAGCAGTGCGCGTTCGTCGACGACCGACGGAACCTGCTCGTAGTGGGTCAGCCAGTGCGCGAGTTCGGGGTCGAGCTGCGACAGCGGGCGTTCACCGATGCCGATGACCCGGGCCCCGGCGGCGGCGAGGCCGCGTGCAAACTCGCGCTGATTGTGGGGAAACGCTGGCTCGATCAGGATCACGTTCATCGGGGGCATCCTCGATGCGTCGCCTTCAGTCCGGCCCCGCCAGTCGCCGGTACTGATCGATGTAGAGCATGCCCTGGCGTTGCCACGAGAAATCCTCGGCCATGCCGTTCGCGACCAGGCGCCGCCAGTGGCGCTTGTGTGCGAAGAGCGCGATGGCCGTGTCGAGCGCCCAGCGCAGCGCGCTGGTGTCGTAGTGCTCGAACACGATCCCCGTCCCGTTTCCGGTCGATGGCGAGTAGGGCGTGACCGAGTCCGCGAGCCCGCCCGTTCGGCGCACGATGGGCACCGCGCCGTAGCGCAGGCTGTACATCTGGTTGAGGCCGCAGGGCTCGTAGCGCGAGGGCATCACGAACGCGTCCGAGGCCGCCTCGATCCAGTGCGCGAGCTCCTCACTGTAGCCGCGGTGGAACACGATTCGCGCCGGGAATGCGCGCTCGAGCGCGGCCAGCGCCTCCTCGAGCCGTGGCTCGCCAGTGCCGAGGGCCACGACGTTGATGGCCCGCGCGGCCAGCAGGTCCGGCAGCACCGGGAGCAGCAGCTCGATGCCCTTCTGGGCAACCAGCCGGCTGACGAGGCCGACGAGCGGCATGCCGGGGCGGGCTTCGAGCCGCAGCCGCTTGAGGAGCGCGCGCTTGAGCCTCGCCTTGCCGGCAAGATTGCTGCGCGAGTAGTGGAACGGCAGATGACTGTCGGTTTCCGGGTTCCACTCGTCGTAGTCGACGCCGTTCAGGATCCCGACGACCTGGTCGCCGCGCACGCGCAGGAAACCGTCGAGTCCCGCTCCGTACTCCGGCGTGCAGATCTCGCGGGCGTAGGTCGGGCTGACCGTCGTGATCAGGTCGGCGTGCAGGATGCCGTGAAGCAAAGAATTAATACGGCCGGCCGCGAGATCCTGCTGGTGCAGCAGTCCCAGCGCCGCGCCGAGGGCAAGCGCGCCGACGTCGGCCGCCGGGAACACGCCCTGGTAGCCGACGTTGTGGATCGTCAGGATGGACCGCGTCGCGCTGAACAACCGGTCCCAGGCGTAGAGGGTGCGCAGGAACAGCGGGCCGAACGCCGTGTGCCAGTCATTGCAGTGCAGTAGATGCGGGGCAAAGCCCATCCGCTGGGTGCACTCGAGCGCGGCCCGGGTCAGCAGCAGGAAGCGCCGATGCTCGTCGGCGTCCGGCGTGTACACGTCCGGTCGGTCGTAAAGCGCCGGGCAGTCGATGAAGTACAGCGGCAGGCCCGAGCCCGGCGCGAGTCCGGTCACGACCGAGTAGCGGTAATCCTGCGCGCCGAGCGTCAGCGACAGGTTCTGCAGGAACTCGACCGGCCGCCGCTCGAAGCGCTGCTCGGCGATCCGCCGGTAGAGCGGGATGAATACGCGCACGTCGTCGCCGCGCGCATGCAGAAAGCGGCTCAGCGCCGTCGACACGTCCGCGAGGCCGCCGGTCTTGGCGAGCGGAGCGTACTCGGCGGTGACGAACAGGACTCTGTACGGCACGATTTTTCCAGTATAACCAACCCACCCGGCGCGCATGCCGCACCACGACCGGGCGGCGCGCCGCGGCGCAGCTGGGCAGACAGGCGTGCGTGGGCCAACCAAAACGGCGAGCACGCCCGACGCGTTGCCCGCTAGACTCGGGACACGCCGCAGCCACCTACGGGGGTGTCGGAAATGCTGGTCCGCTCACTGGCGCTCGCGCTCCTCGGCGTGGTCGGCTCGGCCAGCCAGGCTGCGGACATCGACACCGGCCCCGACACGGCGGAGGCCGGCTCGATCGAGGAGATTGCGCGCGCAACGACCGAGCCGCGCTTCCTGTCGCCGTGGGTGGCGTACCTGCCGGGATCGGCGGGCGTGCCCTCGCCGCGCGTATTCCTGCACCGGATTCCTGGCGCCCCGGGCGAGCTCGTGGACTCGGGCAAGGCCTACGCGTACTGCCGCGCGCTCGCATCAGCCTCGCCGCGGGTGCGGTTCTTCACGATCGGGCGCTCGGAGGAGGGGCGCGACATCGTGATGCTGGCGATCGCCGACGAGGCCGGGATCGGCGACCTCGCACGCCTCAAGGCGACGACCGCAGCACTCGGGGATCCGCGCCGGACCGACGCGGCGGCCGCGGCCGCGCTGATCGCCGACGGCCGGCCGATCTACTACTTCAACGCCGGGCCGCACTCCGACGAGACCGGCACGACCGAGTCGATGCTGGAGCTTGCCTACAGGCTCGCGGTGTCCGAGCAGCCGATGATCCGCCGCATCCGCGCGAATCTGGTCGTGCTGATCAACCCGGTCTCGAACCCGGACGGCCGCGACAAGCAGGTCGAGTGGTTCTACCGCTTCCTCAAGGGCAAGACCGACTACGCGACGTTGCCGCGGCAGGCGCCGCCCTACTGGTCGAAGTATGCCTACGTCGACATCAACCGCGACGCGCACCAGCAGACCCACGAGACGACCAAGGCGGTGCACCGGATGTTCCACGAGTGGCATCCGACTGTCGTCCACGACCTCCACGAGGCGGTGGCGCTGCTGACGAGCTGGAGCGGTACCGGGCCCTACAACCCGAACATCGACCCGATCACCTACACGGAATTCCTGGAGCTCGGGTTCCACGAAGTGCAGGCGCTGACGGCGCTCGGCATGCCGGGCGTGTCGACCTGGTATTTCGGCGACGGCTTCTCGCACCTGTACTCCGATTCGGTCGCGATGAACCACAACTCGATCGGCCGCGGCTATGAGACCTTTGGTAACGGCTCCGCCGAGACCATGCTGCGCACCGCTCCTCCGGACGAGACCACGCGCGAGTGGTACCGCGTCCGCCCCGCGCCGTCCGGACCATTCCTCTGGTCAGCCCGCGACACCGTCAACTACAACGAGACCGGCGCACTCGCGGCGCTCGATCAGGTCGCGGTGCACGCCAAGGATTACCTCGCCAACTTCTACCGCAAGAGCTACAACTCCTGGCGCGCGGGACTGGACGGGCCGCCCTATGCGTACCTGATCCCGGATGACCAGGGGGACCCGGCGCGGGTGGCCGCGCTCGTCGCGCGACTGCTCGCGCAGCGGATCGAGGTGCACCGCGCAACAGAGCCCGTGCAGCTGACCGACGGATCGTTTGCGTCCGGCACCTACGTGGTCCGGCTCGACCAGCCGTACCGGAACTATGCAGTCGACCTGTTGAGCCCGCAGTACTACCCCAAGGACGCCGGCGAGCCGTACGACGATGTCTCCTGGGAGCTGCCCGCCCACTATCACCTCAGCGTCGTACCGACCGCGGATCCCGGCGTGCGCCGCGCGCCGCTCGCCCCGCTCGCCGAGGCACCGCGCCCGCCGGGGGGCGTGACCGGTAGCGGCGGCGCGTATCTGCTCAAGGATACCGGGCAGGAGGGGCTGCTCGAGGCGCGCTACCGGCTGTCGGGAGTGGACCTCGAGATCGCCGAGCGCGCCTTCACCGCGGACGGCGCCGACTACCCGGCCGGCTCGTGGATCCTCCCGTCGCGCCCCGGGATCGTCGAGCGGCTCGCCGATACCGGGGCGGCGCTCGGCCTGCGTTTCGTGGCGAGCGCCTCGCTCCCGGGCGTCCCGCGCCACGCCGCGCGGGCACCGCGACTCGGCGTCTGGGTACCGTGGGCCGACACCGACTCGATCGGCTGGGTTCGCTACTCACTCGACCAGCGGCATGTTCCCTACGTCTATGTCCGCGACGAGGACATCCGGGCCGGCAAGCTCCGCGACAAATACGACGTGCTGCTGTACGGCAACGTCGACCTCGAGCTCGCCGAGCAGATCCACGGAATCCCCAAGGCCTGGGGGCCGATGCCGTTCAAGAAGACCGCAGCGACCCCGAGCCACGGCACGCCGGCAGCCTCCGATGACATCACCGGTGGTATCGGCTGGGAGGGGCTCGCGCGGATCCAGGAGTTCGTGGAGCAGGGCGGGCTGCTCGTGACGCTGGGTAGCGGCTCGATGCTCGCGCTCGAGGGCGGAATAGTCCGCGGCGTGCGTCGCGACGCGGGCGGCGTGCCGCGCAGCAGCGCAGGCGGCGGGGCGGAAGCGGCCGCTGCCTCGCAGGCCACGGCGACCCGGACCCCCGGCGCGCACCTGCGCGTGTCCTTCGCGAGGCCCGAGCACCCGATCGCCTATGGCTACCCGGCCCGCACGCACGTGTTCCGCCAGAACTTTCCGCTGTACGCCGTGCCGCGGCGCTGGCTGCGGGCGGCCTACTGCACCAGCTGCCTCGACGGCCCCTTCGATCCGAGCGGCGTCGTGCTCGAGTGGGGCGACCGCGACGGTGCGCCGCTGCTCGTCAGCGGGCAGGCGTGGGGCGAGGCGAACCTGGTCGGGCGCCCGGCAATCCTCGACATGCCGGTCGGGAAAGGCCACGTGGTCGCGTTCAACTTCAACCCGCTGCACCGCGACCTGAATCGCGGCGACCAGCGCATGCTGTGGAATGCGATTCTCAACTGGCAGGCGATCGTGGCGGGGAAGCCCTAGCAGGCCCCGGCACGGCGGGGCCGATGCCGGCGCGAGGTGAAACGTCCGGGGCACGGCGCCCCCGCAAGGCCTCGATCAGACCTTGCCGGCCGCCGCGCGCAGGGCTTCTGCGGTCAGCCGTGACTCGAGGTACCGTTTGACACGCCGCGCGTCCGCGAAGCGCGTGTGCTTGCCGACCGAGTCGAGCAGCACGATCACGATTGCCCGGCCCTCGATCATCGCCTTCATGACGAGGCACCGGCCGGCCTCGGCGATGTATCCGGTCTTCTGCACGACGATGTTCCAGCTCGGGCTCGACACCAGCGAGTCCGTGTTCCGGAACTCCACTACCTGTCGCCCGATGGGCACCAGATAGCGGCTGTCGGTCGAGTACGACTGGATCGTCGGGCTTTGCGAGGCGGCAATCACGAGCTTCGACAGGTCCTCCGGGCTCGCGACGTTGTCGCTCGACAGGCCCGTCGGCTCGACGAAGCGCGCGCTCGTCATGCCGAGCGAGCGTGCCTTGGCATTCATCGCGGCGACGCATGCCGGCAGGCCGCCCGGGTAACTCCGCCCGAGCGCATGGGCCGCCCGGTTCTCCGACGACATCAGCGCGAGGTGCAGCAGGTCGCCACGGCTGAGGCGGGTGCCGACCGCGAGGCGCGACGCGTTGGCCTTGCCGAGATTCTGGTCATCCGTGGAGATCTCGAGCTCCTCGTCGAGCGGCTGGCCGGCATCGAGCACCACGAGCGCGGTCATCAGCTTGGTGATCGAGGCGATCGGAGTGGCGAGGTCGGCGCGCTTTGCGAACAGGACCGCGGAGGTGGACTCGTCGATGATCAGCGCCGAGCTCGACCGCAGCGCGGGCCCGGGCGTCGTGCGGACGCGATGGCTGGTCGGGCGATGTGCCGGGGCCTTGCCTTGATCCGCGGAGGCGACGAGGGCGTCGGTCGCGGGCCCGGCGGCCGGTGCACCGTCGCCAGCCGTGGTCACCGCACGGCAGATCGGGCTCGTCAGCAGGAAAACGGCGCCAACCAGCGCCGCCAGCGTCGTGCCACTTCTGCTCAAACCCAGCACCTGCAAGCCAGTGACCATACTAGAGTGTAGCAAAGCACAGGCGCATGTCCACGGACTGTGAACCAGCCCGGAATTTTATGGCGCACGGCTCCGCGGCGACTAGGTAGTTCGCTCAAAGATTGCGTAGTACTTGCGCGCCGCCTCGAGCGTCTCCCACGTGCCGGTGAACCCCGCCGGCACGACGAAGGCGTCCCCGGCGGCGAACTCCGCGACGCTCCCGTCCTCGCCCGTGAGCCGCACGCGGCCCGCGAGCAGGTGGCAGAACTCGTGCTCGGCGTAGCTGACGCGCCACTTGCCCGGTTTGCTCGTCCAGATTCCGCAATGGAACTGCTGCGAGGGGTCCGAGTAGCGATTGTCCACGGTCGGGTGCGGCTCGCCGGCGATCAGCTTGGCCGGATCGATGGGCGAGGGGACCGGCGCGGGAGCGGCGCGGAACGCAACGATCCGGGGGAACGTCATGCGAACTCCTCGAGGTACTTGGGCAGCATCGCCCGCCAGGTTCCCCAGTCGTGATCCCAGTCCGGCCCCCACGGGTCGACGCGATTGGGGATCCCCTTGCGGCCGAGCGTGTCGGCGAGCCGCCAGGACTCGTCGGGCGCCTCCCACCTCCCCTGGCCGGTCGGCAGCACGAGGCGGCGCCCGCGCAGCCGCGCGAGTTGCGGACCCTCGCCGAGGCCGGGCAGGTAGTGGAGCGGCGAGCAGTAGTAGAAGTCGAGGTTCATCCGCCCGTGGAGGTAATGCGACAGATCGTAGGTACCGCTCATGCCAATGCCGAGGCGAAACACGTCCGGGTGGCGGCACACGGTCGCGACCGCGTTGAAGGCACCGATCGAGGCGCCGGCCGTCAGGATCTCGATGTCCGCTGACTGGCAGTCGGCGCGGATCAGCGGCGCGAGCTCCTGGTAGACGAACGCGTCGTAGCCGTTCTGCACCCTGGAGCAGTACTCCGGGGAGTCCGTCCCGCGCAGCCAGTGCTTGCCGGCGACACTGTCGATCGAGTAGAGCTTGACGCGGCCCGCCTCGATCAGGCCCTCGACCGCGCCGATCAGCTTCATGCGCTCGACCTCCTCAAAGTCACCTCCCGCGGTCGGGAACAGCACTACCGGCGTGCCGTAGTGACCCCAGCGAACGACGCGTGCGGTCTCCGGCAGCCGCTGCGATGCCCAGCTCCAGTACTGTTTGTGCACAGTCAGGACCGGCGCTCGCGACCAGTGCCGGCATGCTGCCGCCACTGCTGGATGCGGCCCCAGAACAGCTCGGTGAACTGCTCGACCTCGTGCGCCGGGTAGAGCGCCTCGACCTTGGCGCGGACCGCCTCGCGGGCGGCGCTCGTGCCGAAGAACTCGTCGGCCACCGCGTCCAGATGTCTCAAATGCGTGGCGCAGAACTCGGCGAACCGGTCGGTCTCGAAGTGCGCCCGCGCGAGCTCTGCATAGGCCGCGAGCCGCGCGGCATAGGACTGCTCGCGCTCGGCGGCCTCGAAGAACGGCTGCCAGTCGAGGTTCTGCCGCATCGGGCGGCGCGTGGCCGCGCAATACACCGACCAGCGCAGGTTCGCGATCACGAGCCACGGGAAATGGTAGTGGAGCGAGGTCACCTGCGAATCGGGACAGGCGTTGGCGAAATCGATCGGATGCCAGTCATCGCCGCGGAGCAGGGCCTCGCACGAGTTGAAGTCCCAGCCGAAAAAGGCGTTGATCGTCAGCGTGATCGCCTCGAGCTCCGCCTGCTGCGCCCGGCTGACGAACTCGCGGTCCATCCGGTAGCGGTCATGCAGCGGCGCCGCCGGATCGTAGTTCACGACCCGCGTCTGGGGCCCGAGGCCGATGCAGCGGACGAAGCGGTCGTAGGGGATCACGCCCGCCTGCAGGTGCATGATCTTCGTGCCGCTCGCCTCGTAGGCGGCCCGCAGCGCCGCCTCGTCGTCGATCTTGGTCACCCCGACCCAGCCGCCACCGTCGTAGGGCTTCATGAACAGCGGGTAGCCGAGCCGCGCCCCGATCGCGCCGATGTCAAAGAGCTGCGCGTAGCGCTCGAGCGTCGGCTTCAGGTCCGCGCTCGTCTCGTAGGACTTCGGCGGCACCATCCAGGTCTCGGGAACCTTGAGCCCGAGTCGCATCATCGCCGCATAGGTCGTGTGCTTCTCGTTGGCCTGGATCGACCACGGGTTGTTGAACACGTACAGGCCGTCCTTGACGACCGCTTTTTTGATCCACTCGCGGCTCGTGTGGTACCAGTGCGTCAGCCGGTCGACGACCAGGTCGTAGCGGCACGGCTGTCTGAGGTCGAAGGGCTCGATCGTGACGCGCTCGGCGGCAAAGCGCAGCGTATCGCCCTGCCAGGGGATCCTGAGGTCGAGCCGCGCGAGGATCTGCTCGTAGCACCGCGGCCAGCAGATGTCGGCCCCGAGCGAGAGCCCGATGCGGCGCGTCACGTCTCCCACAGTCGTCCCCCGGTCAGCAAGAGTTCTATTCGTACACCATCCACAGGGGTCCGGGGAACAGGAACGTGAGGCCGGCGCGCAGCCGGTCGCGCCAGTTCTGCCAGTTGTGACCGTCGCGTGCCTCCTCGTAGCGGACCTGCATCCGCTGCTCGGTCAGCAGCGGCACGAGCGAGCGGTTCTCGTAGATCAGCGACTCGTAGATGCCGCAGCTCACGTAGATTCGCTCGGCCGGCCGCCCCGGCCGCGCCCGGAAGGCGTTCATGAACCGGACCACCGGCTCGAACACCGGGCCGCGCCGGTTCTCGCCGATGTCGGTGAACGCGAACGAGCCCGACTGCAGCAGCAGCCGCCCGAACGTGCCCGGGTGGCGCCAGGCGGCGTGCAGCGAGGCGACGCTGCCGAGGCTCGCGCCCATCGCGCCGCGGGCCGCCGGGTCGGGGTCGAGCGGGACGCGGGCCGCGACCGCCGGCAGCAGCTCCTCGACCAGGAAGTCGGCGTGCGCATCGAAGCCGACATACTCGCGCAGCCGGTCGGGCGAGTCGGTCAGCGCGACGACGACCGGCGGGATCTCGAGGCGGTGAACGAGGTTGTCGAGCACGCTCTTCAACTGGGCGTAGCGCAGGTAGTCGCTGCCATCGTGCAGCACGAGCAGCGGATAGCGACGGGTGCGCCTGAACCGCGCCGGCAGGTACAGCTGCACCGGCCGGCGACCGAAATGCCGCGAGTCGATCGCGATCTCCTCGAAGCTGCCAGCGCGCGCGTTGCCGTCCGGCAGCGTCCATTCGGGCAGCAGGTAGCCGAATCCCTGGCACACCGAGTTGACCCCGAACGGGTCGCAGGCGCGGTTCGGGTTCAAAGGATCCGTGATCCACGCGGTCGCGCCGTCGCGCTGCACCTCGAACTTGTACTCGAACCTCGATCCCGGCGGCAGGCTGAGCTTCAGGAGCCACAGGTCGCTGCCGGCGACGCGCTCGAGCGGCTGCGCGGCGGGGAGGCCGGAGATGAACATCCGCAGCAACACGCCGTCGGCCTCGCCGCGGTACAGAAAGGTCACGCCTTCGCGGTAGACGAGCGGGATATCGTGCTCGGCGATGAACGCATCCAGCGCGGCGCCGGCCGGGGGCCCGGAGTTGAGCAGCTGGGCGAGCGGGCCGCTCACGCCTGCACCTGCGCGAGCTGTCCCGACCGGGCGAGGCGGCGCACGTCGTGCGCGGCGGTCAGGCGCCCGCGGTGCCAGCGCACGAGGCTGCCGTGCTCGAGCGTCAGACACTTCGCCGGCGCAAAGCGGCGCGCGAACTCCCGTACCCTCGCCGTGTCATCGAGCGCGAGCCTGACGTGGGCATGCGGCAGCAGCACGACGCCCGGAACCAGCCCGAGTCCGGCCTCGAGGACCTCAGCGTGCGCCGCGCCCTGCGGCGGCCGGTCGTGGAAGAGCACGACCCGATCGCTGACCGCCATCGCCCCGGCGGACCAGGCGATCAGCGGCTTGCCCCGCGCGAGCGAGCCGATCCCGAACAACCGCAGCCGGTTGAGCAGCACCGCGACGTGACCGCCGGCGACGAGCAGCGCCGCGGCGCCATCGATCGCGGCGCGCAGCGCCTCCGCATGGGGCACGACGCTCGGCCGCCGCCCCGGCTGCCACTGGCGTGCGAAGCGTGCATGCTCGCGCTGGGTGGCCAGCAGGTGCTGCCGATCGAGCCGCCGCACGTCGCCCAACGCGCCCAGGCGCGCGCGCCGCAGCGCCGGGGAGGCGCCGGGCTGGGCGGCGAGCTCGGTGACGGCGCCCATCAGCGCGGCGAGTCGCAGCCGGTACAGGTCCTGGAGCTCCTGCAGCCGGTCCTGCCGTTCGCGGGTCGCGGAGGCGAGCGCGGGATCGGCTGCGTGCACATGCTCGGCGCGCGTATAGAGCCCAAGGTCGCTGACTGGCAGCGCGACGTGCGCGCGCAGTTCCTCGATCTCGCCTTCGCGCTCCTGCCAGCCGGCGGTGATCGAGACCAGCGGGCCATTCACGCCGAGAGTTTCGAGGCACTCGCGCAGGTTGGGCCGCCGGTACTGGGGCCCCAGTAGGGCGTGATCGGTCATGCGGGGATCGTCAGAGGCCCGGCCGGCGCTTGTCAAACGTGCCGGGACTGTGGGGCGAGGGTCGGGGGAGGTCGGGGGTCCGGGATGCGGACCCACGGCCGCGCTAGCGGCGCGTTCCCATCGCCGTATCCGGGGGCGCCTCGGGCGAACCGTCGCGGCCGGACTCTGCGGCGCGGGCTTCGCCCGCGCCGGCGCGCATTCTGGGCATGAACGCGGCGGCCACCGACTCCTGCATGCGCGTCCAGTAGTCGAGGTTCTGCTTGGCGAGCTCGGCCATGGTCGTGATCGGGGCGTTGGACATCAACTTCGAGATCTGCGTCTGCAGCGCTTCCTGCTGGCTGGCGAAGGTCTCGACGCTCTTGTCGAGGTACCGGCTCATGAACTCCTGCATGCCGTTGCCGTAGAAACGGATGATGGACTCCAGCAGCTGCGTCGACAGGATGGGCTTGCCGAACTGTTCCTGCTCGGCGATCACCTGCAGCAGGATCAGCCGCGTGATGTCCTCGCCGCTCCTGTCTTCCACGACGCTGATCTTCTCGCCCTGCACGACGAACTCGCGGATGTCCTCGAGCGTGACGTGGCGCGATTGCGAGGCGTCGTAGAGGCGCCGGTTGGCGTACTTCTTGATCACCCTTTCTTTCGGCATGGGCGGCAGTTTACCCCAACGGTCGGGCCGTGCCCTGCACCGCAAAACGGCGTCAGCCAAAAGAAAATGGGACGGCGGGCACGAGGCCACGCCGTCCCGAGGGGGGAGGGTCTGCCGCTCCGCCGGCGATCCCGGCGGGGCGGCGGATTCGTCAGGCAGCCTTCGCCGTCTTGGCGCGCGCGGTGTACTCGGCGGACGTCTGGTCGATCCACTCGGTCACATGCGCCTGGGTCTCGCCGGCGATCTTGAGCAGATCGTGCGAGCGCTGGGTCTGCTTCTCGAAGTAGGCGTTCGCGAGCTCCGCCTGCTTCTTCAGCAGCTCCGGCAGGTCCTTCGCCTGGGTCGCAGCGTGCAGCGCGGCGATGGACAGGTTGAGGTAGTCGCCGGCCGTTTCATAGCCATAGCGCGCGAAGCGCTCGGTGGTCCGGGCAGTCAGCTCCTGGAAGCGCGCCATCGGCTCGGCGAGCTTGCGGGAGTTCTCGATGAAGGCATTGATTTCGGAAGCGGTCTTGGTCATGGTGGGCACTCCGGTGAGAAGCTTTGTTGCGATGCAGTATAACCGATTCTTTTTGCATTGCAACAGGCTTGGACGGTTGATTATCATGCGCGGACGCCTGATTTTTAATATCTTTAAAAACAATAGCTTATATAGAACTTCCGGGAGGCCGAGCGTCCGGGCCCTGAAACGTTGGCGGCAAGAATGTCGCAGCGCAGCGCCTCGAGACACTCATACAGATGGACGATAGCGATGCGTGGCTCGCCGACTGGCGCCGCCTCACTGAGGGGCTCGCGGCTCACAACCTCGGTGCTGGTGTCGCCACCGGACTACCGGGCCTTCGCGAGGCGAGTGCAGCGTTCGCGCGCTTTGCCGAGGACTACGGCCGGCTTGGCCGGCCGGCCGCGGGCGCCGCGACTCCCGACGTGGCGCGGTTCAACGCCGACTTACGCGCGCTTGCCGAGCGCCTCATCGGCACGGCCGTCCCTGCCTTCCCGAGGGCTGCCGGTGCGGGACCCGAATGGCTCACCGCGCTCGAGGCCTGGTCGACCGTGCTGGCCGGCATCGCGAGCGATACCGCCGCGCGTTTCGCCGCGCAGCTCGCAAGTTCCGCTCCGCCCCCGACACTACGGGCGGCGTTCGACTGCTGGATCGACTGCGCTGAGGCCGCCTTCCAGCATGCGGCGCACTCCGATGCGTTCGTCACCGCACAGGCACGGCTGATCAACGCGTTCGTGGCCGAGCGCGCCCGCCAGCAGACGCTCGTCGAGCAGGCTGCGCGCGCCCTCGGCCTGCCGACGCGAGCCGAGGTGGACGGACTGCACGATGCGGTGCGCGCACTCAGGCAGCAGCCGCCGCCCGCGACGCGTCCAGTCGCCGCGCGCAGGGCGAGCGCACCCGGAGCGCGGGTCGCGCCGCGGGTGCGCCGACAAGCCCGCACGAAGCGGCCGTGAACAGGGCCGTGCCGGACCCTGAGGCGCTCGGCCGCGAGGTCGCGCAGTTCCAGCGCCGCCTCGCCGCGAGTGCGGCGACGCTCGCGGGCCTGCCGCCTGTCACGCTCGCAACCGCGCCGCGCGATGCGGTGTATGTGGACGGCAAGGTCACCCTCTACCACTACCGGTCGAGCGCGAAGCGGTCGAGGCAGCCGCCGCTGCTGATCGTGTTCGCGCTTGTCAACCGGCCCACCGTGCTCGACCTGCAGCCGGACCGGTCGCTGATCCGCGGTCTGCTGGGCGCCGGGCTCGACGTGTACCTGCTCGACTGGGGCTACCCGGACCGCGGGGATCGCCGGACCACGCTCGCGGATTACACGACGGGCTACCTGCACCGTGCGGTGATGCATATCGGGGGAGCGCACGGGCGGCCGATCCACCTGCTCGGCGTGTGCCAGGGCGGGACGCTGTCGCTGCTCTATGCGAGCCTCGAGCCCCGCCGCATCGGCAAGCTCGTCACGATGGTGACGCCGGTCGACTTCCACACGTCCGACAACCTGCTGTCCAAATGGGTGCGGGGTGTCGATGTTGACCTGCTGGTCGACACTTTCGGCAACGTTCCGGGCGAGCTGCTCAATTTCACGTTCCTGTCGCTGATGCCGTTCCGGCTGACGCTGCAGAAGTACCTCGCGCTCGTGGATGGCGCTGACGACCCGCGCGAGCTCGAGAACTTCCTGCGGATGGAGCAGTGGATCTTCGACAGCCCCGACCAGGCCGGCGAGGCGTTCCGTGAATACCTCAAGTGGTTCTACCAGGAGAACCGGCTGGTCCGCGGCACGACGGTCGTCGATGGCCGGCCGGCCGACCTCGGCCAGCTGTCGATGCCGGTTCTGAACATCTACGCAACCGAGGATCACCTCGTGCCGCCGTCCGCCTCGCGCGCGCTCGGCGGGCTCGTCGGGACCCGCGACTACGAGGAGCTCGCCTTCGCCGGCGGTCACATCGGCATCTACGTCAGCGGCCGGGCGCGGAGCATTCCGCCGCAGATCGCCGGCTGGCTCGCCCGCCGCTGAGCGAGGCGGCGGCCTTCCGGTATCATCGCGACCCCTGCTCAACGCCCGAGGCGGCTGCATGTCGATCGAACAGGCCCGGGAACTGCTGCAGCAGCAGATCGGCCGGGAAGTGCATCTGAGCGACTGGCTGGCGATCACCCAGTCAAGGATCGATGCGTTCGCAGCGGCCACGGGCGATCGCCAGTGGATCCACGTGGACCCCGAGCGCGCGGCCAGCGAATCGCCCTGGCGCCGGACGATCGCCCACGGCTACCTGACGCTGTCACTCTTTCCGGTGCTCCGCGGCGTCGCCGAGGACGGCCAGGTGCCGTACCCCGGCGTTCGCGCCGTGATCAATTACGGGATCAACACGCTGCGGTTCATGAACGCGGTCCGCGAGGGCGCGCGGATCCGCGGCCGGTCGGTCCTGGTCGCGATCGAGGAGTTCAAGGGCGGGGTGCAGGTGACCGAGGAGATGACCGTCGAGATCGAGGGGGAGTCGAAGCCCGCCTGTGTCGCCGAGGTCGTGCTGCGGCTTTATTTCTGACCGGCACCGGGGCCCGTTCCGGCGACCGTGCGCCCGTCGCTGTCAAGCTCGCCGGATTTATCTTTCTACTTATAGAACAATAACTTAGGTGCCTTCGCCGGCGGCCGGATCGGTCCCCGCTGGTACAATGACGGGCACCTGACCACCGCCTGCGACGACGTCCGGTCCCGCCATGCGGGCGCCGATAACGACCAGCGACGCGGCTGTCAGTCCTTACAGGGAATCATGGCCGCCTCACCCTACCAGCAGCTCGAGGAGGAGTTCCGGCGCCTGCACGCTTTTCGCGGGGCGCTTGCGCTGCTGCGCTGGGACTCCGCCGTGATGATGCCGCGGGGGAGCGCCGAGGTGCGCGGCGAGCAGCTCGCCGCGCTCGAGACCGAGTGCCACGCAATCCTCACGGCGCCGAAGGTGTCGCGGCTCATCGAACGCGCGCAGGCCAACGCCCAGAGCCTCGAGGACTGGCAGCTGGCGAATCTCCGGGAGATGCGCCGGGAACGCGACCACGCGCTCGCGACCCCGATCTCGCTCGTCTCCCGACTCGCCAAGGCGAGCGCCCGCGCCGAACTCCACTGGCTCGAGGCGCGGCGCACGAACCGCTACGCGGACTTTGCCCCACACCTCGCCGAGGTCGTGCAACTGATCCGCGACCGGGCGGCACTGCTTGGCCAGCACCTCGGCCTCGCTCCGTACGACGCGCTGGTCGACGAGTTCAGCCCCGGCGTGACCAGCGAGGAGATCGACAACCTGTTCAAGACCCTGGCCCGAAGGCTGCCGACTCTGGTGCGCGAGGCGATCGAGCTGCAGGCGGCGAAGCCCTCGCTCCCCATCACTGGCAAGTTCCCGGCGGCCAAGCAGCGCGCGCTGTGCCTGGACGTCCTCAAGACGGTCGGGTTTCCCTTCGACCGCGGCCGCCTCGATGAAAGCGAGCACCAGTTCACCGAGGGCATGGCTGGCGACATCCGCATTACCACCCGCTTCGAGACGGCCGACCCGTTTCAGGGCCTGCTCGGAGCACTGCACCAGACCGGCCATGCGATGTACGACATGGGTCTGCCGGCGCAGTGGCGCGACCAGCCGGTCGGGAGGAACCGCGGCATGGCGCTCGAGGAGAGCCAGTCGCTGTTCCTCGAAATGCAAGTCGCGCGCAGCCGGCCCTTCCTGCGTTACCTCAAGCCGCTGCTTGAGAAGCACTACGGCGTCAGCGGCCCGGAGTGGGAGGTCGAGAACCTGTACCGGCACCTGACGCGGGTCCACCGCGGGCTGCTGCGGGATGAGGCCGACGAGCTCACCTACCCCGCGCACGTGCTGCTGCGCTACGAGCTCGAGAAGCGCCTGCTGTCAGGCGAACTCAGCGTCGCGGATCTGCCCGAGGCGTGGAACGAGGCCGCCCAGACCCGGCTCGGCATGCGCCCGCCGACCGACGTCGAAGGCTGCCTGCAGGAAGTCCATTGGGCGGTCGGGCAGTTCGGGTACTTCCCGGCCTACGCGCTCGGGTCGCTGATCGCGATCCAGCTGTGGGAGAAGCTGCGCAGTGCGCGGGAGAGCCTCGACGAGGAGATCGCGCGCGGCGACTTCGCCGGCCTGTTCGGCTGGCTACGCGAGCACGTGCACGCGGTGGGCGCGAAGATGACGATCCAGGACCTCATCAAGGAGGCCACCGACCGACCCCTGTCGGCGGCGCCTGCGCTGCGCTACCTTGAGGCGAAGTATCTCGAGCCGCGTTGAGGCTGCCCGCGCCGATGCCAGATTCCCCGACCCTGACTGAGCCCGCGCCCGCGGGAGCCGCGGACCGCGGCACCACTGCGCGCCCGTCGCGCAGCTTCAAGCGCCTGGGAGCCAGGCTGCGCGGCCTGGTTGGCAAGGCGATCGACGACTACGCCATGATCAGCGAGGGCGACAAGGTCATGGTCTGCCTGTCCGGCGGCAAGGACTCGTACACGCTGCTCGACATGCTGCTGTCCCTGCAACGCAGCGCGCCGGTCCGCTTCGAGCTCGTCGCGGTCAACCTCGACCAGAAGCAGCCGGGTTTCCCGCCGCAGGTGCTGCCGGAGTATCTGACTGCACTCGGCGTGCCCTGGCATGTGATCGAGCAGGACACCTACCGCGTCGTCAAACGGCTGATCCCGGAAGGGCAGACGATGTGCAGCCTGTGCTCGCGCCTGCGCCGTGGCGCGCTCTATCGCTACGCCTCCGAGCACGGCGTCACGAAGATCGCGCTCGGCCACCATCGGGACGACATCCTCGAGACGTTGTTCCTCAACCTGTTCCACGGCGGGAAGCTGAAGGCGATGCCGCCGAAACTGCTGTCCGACAACGGCCGGCACATCGTCATCCGGCCGCTCGCGTATGTCGCCGAGCGCGACATCGCCCGCTACGCCCGCGCCCGGCGCTTCCCGCTGATTCCCTGCACGTTGTGCGGATCGCAGCCACAGCTTGAGCGCGAACGCGTCGGCCGGATGCTGCGGGACTGGGAACGCCGACACCCGGGCCGGATCGAGTCGGTGTTTGCAGCGCTGAAGGACGTCGTGCCCTCGCAGCTTGCCGACCGGCGACTGTACGATTTCGCCGCGCTCGACACCCGGCGTACCGCCGCTACGGCGACGGCGCCCGTGGCGGAGGCCGAGTCAGCCGGGTGAGCGCGCACGAGTTCCTCGGCAGCAGCCCGCCGCCGGGCACGTACTGGGTCGTGCCGGACCGGTTCCTCGCCGGAACGTACCCGGGCCATGTCGACCCCGCCTACGCGGGCGCGCGCCTCGCAGTGCTGCTGGATCTGGGGATCGACTGGTTCATCGATCTGACCTGGCCGGACGAAATGCCGGTCTACGACATGCTGCTGCCGGGCGCCGGCCGGGGAGGCACCCGGGCCCCCGTGACCTACTCACGCCGGCCGATCCGGGATCACGGCCTGCCGCAGCGGCCGGCGCAGATGGTCGAGATCCTCGACGAGCTCGAAGCGGCTCTGGGAGCCGGTCACCGTGTGTACCTTCATTGCCGCGCCGGCATCGGCCGCACCGGAACCGTGATCGGTTGCCTGCTCGCCCGCCGGCTGGGCAGCGGGAGCGATGCGCTCGCCGAGCTCGACCGGCTGTGGCGCCGCGGCGGGCGGGATCACGACTGGCCGCAGACACCGGAGACCGACGATCAGGTCGCCTATGTCCGGGGCTGGCGCGAGCCGCCGTCCGGGATCCCCGACGCACGCGGTGCGGACCCGGCAGGCGCCGAGGTCGCCGACCGCCTCAAGGATCGCTATCGCGGGCTCGTCTATGGGCTTGCGCTCGGGGATGCGCTCGCCGCCCCGGTCCAGCACCGCCGGCCCGGCGCGTTCACGCCGGTCGGCGATCTGCTGGGCGGCGGGCCCTACGACCTGCCGCGCGGTGCGTGGTCGGACGATACGGCAGTCGCGATGCTGCTCGCCGAGAGCCTGGTCGAGTGCCGGGGGTTCGACCCGAAAGACCTGATCGCGCGCCTGCATCGCTGGCAGCGCGACGGCTACGGGTCCGCAACCGGCCAGTGCGTCGGCATCACCGCGACGACCGCCAAGGCGATCGCGCAGGCGCAGTGGAGCGGCAAACCGTTCGCGGGCTCCCACGACCCGGCGCGAATCGAGAAGGAGCCGCTGATCCGGGCCGGGATCGCGGCCGCTTACGCGCTGGCCGATCCGGTGCAGGCCATTGACCTGGCGGTCGAGTGCGCGCGTCCGACCCACCAGGCCCCGCTGGCCCTGGACGCCTGCCGCTACTACGCTGGGCTCGTGGTTGGCGCGCTGCAGGGGGCCTCCCGGGCGGAGCTGACCGCGCCTGCGTTCACGCCGGTCCCGGGGCTGTGGCAGCGCCGGCCGTTGCGCCGCGAGGTCGCCGCCGTCGCCGGCGGCAGCTGGCGCGAGGCCGGGTTCACGCCGGTCGCCGACGGTACCGCGGTCGATGCGCTCGGGCTCGTGCTCTGGGCTCTGGCCCGCGGCAGCCACTATCGCGATACTGTGCTCAGCGTCGTGAACCTCGGGCTCGATGCCGATGCCAACGGCGCGCTGGTGGGCCAGCTCGCCGGCGCCCTGTACGGGGCGGCGGGTCTGCCAGCTCACTGGGTGGCCGGGCTCGCGCTCGGCGGGCAACTGGGAAGCAGCGCCGACAGGCTGTTGACGGCGGCGCTCGCGCGCATCGCCGCAGAGTAGGGGGAGTTGTGGTTGTCGAGCGTCCCGTGCCGCGCCGCGCTCGCCGCGGCCACTGGTGGGCCAAGCTCCCGGATGAGCGGCTGCTCGACGTGCGGTTCTGCGATCTGGATCTGTCGCTCGAGCGCTCGCCGCTCGCCCCGCTGGTGGACCGCCTCTACGCCGAATTAAGACGCCGCGGAATCACGTTCCGGCCGCACTGCTGGCTGGGCGAGGAGTGGTTCACGCCGGACGGCGTCCCGGGCTTCGCGCTCCCGTTCTTCCTGGCCCATCCGCGCCTGCGGCGCCTCGAGCGGCGGATGATGCGCGAGCTCGAGGGCGGCAACCGCAACTGGTTCATGCGGATCGTGCGGCATGAGGCCGGTCACGCGATCGACAATGCCTACCGGCTGCGCCGCCGCCGCCAGTGGCGCGAGACCTTCGGTCCCGCCTCGCTCCCGTACCCCGACAGCTACCGGCCCCGCCCGGGGAGCCGGCGCTACGTCCAGCACCTCGGCAGCTGGTATGCGCAGAGCCACCCGACCGAGGACTTCGCCGAGACCTTCGCGGTCTGGCTGAAGCCGGGCTCGCGCTGGCGCGCCGACTATCGCGACTGGCCGGCCCTGGCGAAGCTCGAGTTGGTCGATACTCTGATGCGCGAGGTAGGCGGCAGGCCGGCGCCGGTCCACACCCGGCTGCGCATCGACTCGCTCTCGACCGACACGCGCACGCTGCGCGAGCATTACCGGGCGCTGCTGCGGCGCTACGCCCCGCCAACCCGTCCAGAGGAGGACGAGCTGCTCGAGCGGGTGTTCTCGCGCCAGCCCGGCCGCGCGCGCCTGCGGGCTGCGACGCTGCTGCGGCGCCTGCGCCCGAAGCTGCATCGGGTGGTCGCCGCCCGCGTCGGCTGCAGCGAGTACCTGATCCACCAGGTCATGCGCACGGCGATCCGCCGCGCGGGGGAGCTCGACCTATATGTCGCGGGAGGTACCCGGCGCACGCAGCGCAACGCCGAGTGGCTGGTGACGCGACTCGCGCGGGCGTTCGAGCGCAGCGCCGGGCGGCGGCTGATCCTGTGAAGAAACTGCGCATCCTCGTCGCGGTGCACGGCAGCCTGATCCCGCCCGACAGCCTCGAGGGACACGAGCAGCGCGAAATCGACGAATGGCGAACCGAGTTCGACGTCGTCTCGCACCTGAAGCGCGCCCGGCACGAGGTGCGCTGCATCGGCCTGCTCGACAGCCTGACCGAGCTGCGCGGCACGATCCAGGAATGGCAGCCGCACATCGTGTTCAACCTGCTCGAGGAGTTCGACGGCATCGTCAAGCACGACCAGCACGTCGTGGCCTTTCTCGAGCTGCTGCGCCAGCCCTATACCGGCTGCAATCCGCGCGGCCTGATGCTGTCGCGCGACAAGGTGCTCTCGAAGCAGCTGCTTGCCTATCACCGCATCCCGACGCCGCAGTTCGCGGTATTCAGGCGCGGACGACGGGTGCAGCTGCCCGCGAAGCTCCGCTACCCGCTGTTCGTCAAGTCCGCGACCGATGATGCCTCGCTGGGGATCGCCCAGGCCTCGGTGTGCGCGGACGCGGCGAGCCTCAAGGAGCGGATCGCCTTTGTGCACGAGCAGACCGAGAGCGATGCGCTGGTCGAGGAGTACATCGAGGGCCGCGAGATCTACGTCGGCGTCCTCGGAAATGACCGGCTGACGGTGCTGCCGGTCTGGGAGCTCAGCTTCGGCTCGCTGCCGGAGGGACAGGCGCCGATTGCGACCCGCAAGGTCAAGTGGGACCGCCGCTACCAGGCGCGACACGGGATTACCTCCGGCGCAGCCGAGAACCTGCCCGAGGCGGTGGTCGCGCAGCTCGGCCGGCTGACCAAGCGGATATACCGGGCGCTGCACTTGACCGGCTACGCGCGCATGGACTTCCGGCTGCGCGCGGACGGATCGATCTTCGTGCTCGAGGCGAATGCGAACCCGAACCTGGCCGAGGAGGAGGATCTCGCGCGCTCGGCGCGCTCGGCCGGCATCCGCTACGACGAACTGCTCGGCCGGATCCTGTCGCTCGGGCTCGGCTACCAGGCCGCCTGGCGGGTCAGCGAGGCCTCGGCGTGACGGACCTGCGCAGCTTCGTTCGCGCGATTCCCGACTTCCCGCAGCCCGGCGTGATGTTCCGCGACCTGACGCCGCTGATGGGCGATGCCGAGGCGCTCAGGACCACGGTTCACGCGCTGGTGGCGCCGTTCCGCGCCGCCGAGGTCGAGGTAGTCGCCGGCATGGAAGCCCGCGGCTTCATCTTCGGGGCGCTCGCCGCCTGGGAGCTCGGCACGGGCTTCGTGCCGCTGCGCAAGCCCGGCAAGCTGCCCGCCCGGGTCGAGGCGGTGAGCTACGCGCTCGAGTACGGCACGGCCGCACTCGAGGTGCATCGCGACGCGCTCGGTGCGCTCCATCGCGTGCTGCTCGTCGATGATGTGCTCGCCACGGGCGGGACGGCGGCGGCGAGCGTGGACCTCGTGACCCGGCTCGGCGCGACGGTGCTCGGCTGCGCATTCGTGCTCGAGCTCGAGGCGCTCGGCGGGCGGGCGCGGCTGCCCGGACAGCGCGTCCACAGCGTGCTTGCGCTGTAGCGTCTCTCGGCTCAGCTCTGCCGACCATAGGCCGCTACACTGGTGGCCCGAGCCGAAGGAGCTGCGGTGCCGTTGAGCTCTATTGCGATTTATCCGGTCAAGGGCTGTCGCCGGACCGAGCTCAGCCGGGCGGCGATCGGCTGGTCGGGTCTCGATGGCGACCGCGAGTGGATGGTCGTGCAGCCAAACGGGCGCTTCCTGACGCAGCGTACGCATCCGGCGCTGGCGCGGATCGTGCCCCGGCTGACCGGCCGCGGAATTGAGCTCGCGCACCCCGGGCGCGCGCCGCTCGCGGTGGACGCCTCTGCCGCCCGCACGCCGATCGACGTGATCATCTGGGGACGCAGCGCAACCGCCCGCGACGCCGGCGAGGCGGCTGCCGGCTGGCTGACGGCGGTCCTTGGCGTCGAGTCGCGCCTGGTGACGGTCGGGCCGGAGACCCGGATGCTGGCAAACCGCGCCTACGTCGGTGAGCGCGACGTGCCGCTGGCTTTCGTCGACGGCTTTCCGATCCTGCTGTGCAATAGCGCCTCGCTCGAGGAGCTCAACTGCCGGCTCGACGCGCCATTGCCGATGGAACGCTTCCGCCCGAACCTCGTCATTACCGGGCTTGGGCCGTTCGCCGAGGATGGCATCCGCCGGCTCCGCATCGGCGCGGTCGAGTTTCTTCTCGTCAAGCCCTGCACGCGCTGCGTCGTGCCGTCGATCGACCAGGCGAGCGGCGAGCACTCGAGCGACCCGACGCCGGCGCTGAAGGCATTTCGCTACGACCGGGTACTGAAGGGAGTGACCTTCGGCGTCAATGCGACCGTCGAGGCGCCACGCGGCGCGGTCGTGGCGGTCGGCGACCCGGTGGAAGTGCTCGAGCCGGCGGGCGCGCTGCCGGGACGCTAGCGCGTGGCGCTAGCGGCCGACTTCGTCGCCCGGGATCGTCTCCGGCTCCGCCTCGGCAGCGTTGACCCACGGAATTACCAGCGGGTCCTCGAGCGCGCTCGCCACATAGCTTGCGGCGATGGGCCCGAGACCCTGCATGCCGTAAGTCCGGAAGCGAAACGCCACCGGCAGGTACATCGCGTCCGCCGCGCTGTACGCGCCGAACAGCCACGGCCCGCCCGCTCCATAGCGCTGCCGGCAGTCGGTCCACAGCGCGTCGATGCGCCGGACCGAGGCGGCGAGCGCCGCCGTCATCGGTACGCGACGATCGCGTGCGCGGACGTTCATCGGGTAGCCGCTGCGCAGTGCCGCGAAGCCCGCGTGCATCTCAGCGCACGCGGCGCGGGCAATCGCCCGTGCCTGAGACCCGGACGGCCAGCCGGCGCCGCCGGCGAGTTCGCTCAGGTACTCCATGATCGCGCTCGACTCCCACACCGCGAGTGCCCCGTCGATCAGCACCGGCACCCGCCGGGTCGGCGAGTAGCGGCCGATCTCGGCCTCGAACTCGGGCGAGTCGAGCGCGAGGCGCACCTCGCGGAACGGCAGCCCGAGATGCCGCAGCAGGATCCAGGGCCGCAACGACCAGGAGCTGTAGTTGCGATTGCCTATGACGAGCGTCAGGTCGGTCACGGTCGCAGCGAGCGGCGCCGCAGGAATTCCAGAGTGACGTCCGGAAAGTCGGTGAACAGGCCGTCGATCTCGGCGAGCTCGAACAGCGCGTGCTGCGCGGCGTCCGCATCCGGCGAGTTGTCCGGCAGCTGATCGATGCGGAACGTGTACGGGTAGACGGCGAGCCCGGCGGCGTGGGCCTGGCGCGCGAGTGGCATCACAGTAGGCGCCGCGCCCGGCGCAGGCCAGGTCACCACCTGCGGCAGCCACGGACCGATCGCCTGCGCGTAGCGCGCGACCTCGGCGAGCCCCGCGGCGGACCGCAACCGCTCGTAGTCGGTGGCGGCCTCGTGCCACTGGTTCTCGCCGATGAGCTGCACGAGCCGAAGGCCCGAGCCGAGCTCAAAGCGGGTGCGCCGCAGCTCGGCATCGTCGAAGCACGACAGCCACAGCTGGTCGCGGTCGCTGTGGTAGCCGAAGTCGGCGAGCACCCCGAGCACGATCGGCATCAGCTCCTTGCCGGCTTGCCGGTGCCAGGCAGGGCTCTTCACTTCGGTATAGACGCCGGTGTGGCGGCCGGTCGAGCGATTGAGTCCGCGGATCAGCGCCAGCTCCTCGGCCAGCGAGTGGATCCTGAGCGGCAGCTGCTCGCCGAAGCGACGGGGCCAGGCGGGCTTTCCGCTCGCCGCCTCGATGCGGTCGTGCAGTGACAGCCGCCCGAGTTCGGCGTAGCTGAAGTCGATCGCGTACCAGTGGCCATCCGGCCGGCGACGCGCCGGGAACAGCCGCGCGACGTCGGTGACCTCCTCGAGCGTCAGGTCGTGGAACACGACCGGAACGTCATCGCGCGTCAGGATGACGTCCTGCTCGAGGTAGTCCGCGCCGACGGCATGCGCGTAGGTCTTGGCCGGAAAGCTGTGCTCCGGCAGGTAGCCGGAAGCGCCACGATGCGCGATGACGAGCGGCGGCCCAGGGCGGCGCGGGGTGGATGACCGTGACATGGTGCACGGCGGATAATGCCTCAATGCCGCTCGCGCCGCGCGCCGTCTCGCTCGATCTCGACAATACGCTCTGGGACACGCCGCCGGTCCTGGTGCGCGCCGAGGCGGCGTTGTGGAACTGGATCCGGCGGCACGCCCCCCGGATCGCCGAACAGTTCAGCAGTGCGGACCTGCAGCAGCTGAGGCTCGCGCTCGCAACCGCCGAGCCCGGGCTGTCGCACGACCTCAGCTGGCTCAGGAGCGAGACGCTCAGGCGCGCGGCGCACGCGGCCGGCTACCCGGCGACGGTCGCCGAGCAGGCGTTCGCCGAGTTCCTGCGCGAGCGCAACGCGATCGAGCCGTTTGCGGACGTGCCGGCGGCGCTCGAACGCCTCGCGCGGCGCCTGCCGCTGTATGCGCTGTCGAACGGCAACGCGTGCGTGCACCGTGTCGGCCTCGGCGGTTTTTTCCGGGGCGCTCTCGATGCGGCGGCGGCGGGCGCGGCGAAGCCGGACACCCGGATTTTTGCGCGGCTGATCGCGATGGCAGCCGTCGCGCCTGGCGAGATCGTGCACGTGGGCGACGATGCGGTCGCCGACGTGCAGGGCGCCCGGGCGGCGGGCCTGCAGACCGTGTGGATCAACCGGGGTGGCGCGCGCTGGCCCGCCGACCTGCCGCGCGCCGACCGGGAGGTCGGCGACCTGTTAGAGCTCGCGCAACTCATCGAGTCAGCGACGTAACGCCCGCGCGGCGCACCCCGCGGTCACTGCGAAGTCCGTCACGATCGCGCGCTGCGGCCGCGCGTTCGCCGCGTGATGGCACGCTGCCGGCGCGGTCGATCAGCACTCGGCACGCATGGCTGCCAGAAAAATATCTGCGCGACTGTGCGGCAGAACGCTTTTCCTGCGCGCGCCGACGTGGCAAGTTCGAGCCGTCCGGGATTATGTATCGATTGCACACGCATGGGAGGCACGATGTCGGATGGCACTGTCCTGCGGGTGGCGAGCCTCGAGGAGTTCTTCCGCGAGGAGTTGCATGGTGCCGCCGAGAAACAGCACCTCGAGCTCGCAGGTCATACCGAGCACTACGTCGTCAACATGCTGGCGACGTTTTCCCGCGCCGACGCGTTCTTCGAGCCGACGCCGGCCGGGCCGCGGCTGAGGCCGCTGGCGCTGATGTTCGCGGAGGCGGTCGGTGCGCGCACTCTCGCCGAACGCCAGCACGCGCTGCAGCGCCTCGGCGACGTGTCGCTGTTCATCGCCGGGTTCCTGCCGCAGAGCCTCGCCCGCAAGCTCGTCGACGTCGACTACCACATCGCGATGGGCGGCCGGGCGTACGGCTCGCTGGCCGACAGCACCCGCGGCAGCGCACGCGGGCGAGGCATCGCTGCCGTGTTCGGCGAGCTCGCGGCGAAATTCCGCGAGCTCGTCGATGCGCTCAACGAGATTGCCGAGGCGGCACGGCCGCCGACGCACGACGACCTGCTGCGGCTGTACGAGGTGTGGATCAAGACTGGCAGCCCGCGCGCGGCCGGACGGCTGCGCGCGCTCGGGGTCGAGCCCGCAGCGACCTCGCGAGTGCGCTGGAGCCACTGAGCCGTGCTGCTGCGCGAGTTACAGTCGCTGCTCGCCACGATCAACGACGCGGAGGTCCGCCACGACGTCTGCGACTTCCTGATCACCGACCGCCGCATGCTGGCGCGCTGGCACGCGCCGACCGGCGCGTCGGGCACGCCCGAGGCACTGCTGGTCGCCGAGCACGACGGAACGCTCGACGTCGGGCTCTATCTGGACCCGCTGCTGCTGACCCGGCTCGCGGCGAGCGAGCCGCTGGCCAAGCTCGACGACGACAACCTCGAGGACTTTTGCACTGCGCTCGAGGGCGTCAGCCACTTCAACTGCGTCGCATTCTGCGCGGCGCGCGGCTGGTCGGTGTCGATCCTGGGCCTCGAGATGCAGGCCGAGATAGACAAGTACGCGGCCGCGGTACTGCTCGCCGGCACGCAGCGCGGCGGGGCGCTGGTCCACGGGCTGCATCAGCGGCTGTTCGAGCGCGTGCGGTTCCGGGAGGACCTCGACGCGGCGCTCGCGACGCTGTACGCCAAGGCGAATCGCTATGCGGCACGGTTCTGCGGCAAGCTGGAGGAGCGCTTCCTGAGGCGCCGGCGGGCGCGGGTGCTCGACATGCTCGGTGAGCTCAGGCGCTTCTACCGGCTCGGCGATGCCGGCAAGCTGCGGTGCATCGAGGCCGTCTGAGCCCGGTGACGGTCACGGGTGACGATCGCGCAACGCCCGCCTGATCGCACCGGACCTGTCTAATACGGGCGCGAGCCGGGCGTTGCAGCCGTCCCGTTCCCGCCTCGGGCCTGCGCGCCGGAAACGGTCGCGCGCCTCACGCGATCTGCTGCGGCGAGGCGGGGATGCCGAGCCGGCGAGCCGCGCGGACCAGTGCCGCCACGGTCTTGCCGTCCTCGATGTCGCCCCCGAGCGCGCGCTCGACGGCCGCAGCGAGCGGGACCCACGCGATCTCGAATACTTCGTCGTGCTCGGGCGCCGCCGGCACGGCGGTCAGCTCCCGCGCGAGGTACAGGTGCACGACCTCGGCGAACACCCCCGGCGAGCTGATGACCCGGCCGAGGCTTTCCCAGCGCGCCGCGGCAAGGCCGGCTTCCTCGCGCAGCTCGCTGCGCGCGGTATCGTCCGGGGACTTGCCGTCGAGCTTGCCGGCGGGGACTTCCCACAGCCAGCCGCCGGCGACGTGGCGGTAGTGCCGCAGCAGGCAGACCTCGTCGCGGACGTTGACCGCGACCACCGCGGCGCCGCCCGGGTGGCCGACGACTTCGAGTTCCGCCACGTGGCCATTGGGGAGCCGGACCTCGGCCAGGTCGAGCGTGACCACGCGGCCGGTGTAGATCCGGCGGGATATCGGGTTCATGGCGGCAATGATCCCATGGCGGGCCGAGCGCTCGGTAGACTGCCCGGATGAGCCGCTGCATCGTCGTGTCCGGACCGCCGTGTGCCGGCAAGTCGACGCTCGCCGCTGCGCTCGCGGCGCACTATGGCTGGCCGCTGCTCGCGAAGGACGACTACAAGGAGCGTGTGTTCCGCCACCTCGGCGGCCGCGACCGCGACTGGTCGCGCCGGGTGAGCCTGCTCGCATGGGAGCTGCTGATCGGCGCGGCCGCGATGCTGACTCGGCACGGAATTGACTGCGTGCTCGAGGGCAACTTCCGCGCGGCCCAGGCCGAGGCGCTGCGCGCACTCGCGCCGGGGCCACGGTTCATCGAGGTGCGCTGCATCGCAAGCCCGGAAACGCTGCGCGCGCGCTATCTTGCGCGGGCCGCCGACGGCACGCGCCATCCGGGGCATGTGGACCTCGCGGCCCTGCCCGAGATCGAGCGCGAGTTCGACGCGGGCGCGGTGGCGGGTCTTGGGCTCGGGGGTCCGGTCATCGACTGGGACACGACTCGGGGTCTCGATGGAGCGGGCCTCGCGCGCCGGCTCGACCAGCTCCTCTAGTGCCGCGCCGATGCGCCTGGTGACGGGTCCCGCGGCGCCGCTGTCCTGACCCCGTCATCCGGCGCCTCCGGTGCCCGCCGGCCGGCCCAGGGCATGACCGCCTCGAGCTGCGCCGCGAGACGAAATAGCACGGCTTCCTCGCCGAGGTCGGCGGTAAACAGCACGCCGAGCGGCAGCCGCTCGTCGGTCCACCAGAGGGGCAGCGACAGCGAGGGCTGGCCGGTGACGTTCGCGACCATCGTATAGGGCGATGCGTCGAAGGTGGGCCGGAACGCCTCGACCAAGCGCGCGCGCTGGCGGCGCAAGGCCCCTCCCGGCAGCATCGCCAGCGCCCGCATCGCCGCGCGCCGCCCGGCCGGCAGCCGGAAGGCGCCGATCGGGAGCGATGGTACGCCGACGGTCGGCGTCAGCAGCACATCGAAGGTCCGGCTCCAGCTGAGCCATTGCCGGGAGAACTGCTGCGCCTCCCACAGTGCCTCGGCGACGTCAGCACCGCGCAGCGCCTCGCCCATGCATCTGAGCACCCAGGTCGCCAGCTCGACGTCGCGTGCGCTCGCCGCGCGCCCGCGCAGCCGCCCGGCGGCGCGGATCAGCGCGGCAGTATCGGCGCACAGCAGCGTCGCGTAGGTCTGGGTGAAGCGCCCGGCATCGAGCGGCAGATGCACCGGCTGCAGGTGGTGGCCGAGGCGACCGAGCTCGGCCACGACGCTCTCCACGGCCTTGCGGTTTTCCGGGTGCACGGTGGTGCCGAGCCCCGGATCGAGGCTGTAGGCGATCCGCAAACGCCCCGGCTCGCGCCGGGCTTCCTCGAGGAACGGGCGCGTTGGTCGCGGCAGCGTGTAGAGCTGCCCCGGATAGCTGCCGTTGGTCGCATCGAGGAGCGCCGCACTGTCTCTGACCGAACGCGTGAGGACATGCTCGGCGATGAATCCCCACCAGACGTCCGGCAGCTGTGGACCGGAGGGATTGCGACCGCGACTCGGCTTCAGGCCGACCAGCCCGCAGGCCGAGGCCGGCGTCCGGATCGATCCGCCGCCGTCGTTGGCGGCCGCGACAGGCACGATCCGTGCGGCCACTGCAGCCGCGGCGCCGCCGCTCGAGCCGCCCGGCGAGCGCTCGAGGTTCCAGGGATTGCGCGTGGGGCCGAACAGTTCCGGTTCGGTCACGACCGACAGGCCGAACTCCGGGGTGTTGGTCTTGCCGAAGATCACAAGGCCAGCCGCCCGGTGGCGGCGGACCAGTTCCTCGTCCTGCGGCGGCACGAACTGCTGGCACAGGCGGGAACCGCTGCGCATCGGCTCGCCGCCGTAGGCCATCGTCAGATCCTTCAGCAGGAACGGCACCCCGCGCAGTGGTCCGTCGGGAAGGCCGGCGCGAATGGCCTCGCGCGCCTGCGCCTCCATCAGATGGATCACCGCATTGATGCGCGGATTGACCGCTGCGGTGCGCGCCAGCGCCTCCTCCAGCAGTTCGAGCGGGCTCACCGCACCGGTGCGCACGATGGCGGCGAGGCCGAGTGCGTCGAGAGTTCCGTACTCCGCGATGGTCATGGCCGGCAGCTGCGCCGAGCGTCGGCCGCCCGAGGTCCCGTCGACGGGTGGTCCGTGGCGGGCGTGCGAGCGGCGCGACGCGCGCGATGCACGCGTCGGGCGGCGCGCAGCTCGTCGGCAAAATGACCCACGATTGACCTCACTACCCCGCGGTTCCGGTCCGGGTCGAGCCCGTCTGCGAGCCGGAAGATCTGATGGTAGTACCAACCCTGTGCGCCGAGCACGTTCAGCAGCCGCAGCAGCAACAGCGGGCTGCTCGGCGACAGCACGCCGCGTTCTCGGAGCACCAGCGTCTTCTCGACCGCCGCCGCCTCGGTCACCTCCCCCGACAGCAGCCGCCGTGGGAAATCCGGATCGAGGCACAGCGGGCGGGCGAGACCGATGAGGTCGCAATCGCCCGCCGTGACGGCCGCCTCCATGCCGGCGCGCGTCCGAAACCCGCCGGTCACCATCAGCGGCATGCGCGCCACGGTGCGGATCCGGGCGGCGTAGTCCAGAAAATACGCTTCGCGCGCCCGCGTGCTCTCGCGCACGGGCCTGACGCTGGCGGGGTCGCCTTCCATACCGAGCAGGCGCGGCTGCTCGTAGGTGCCGCCGGAGACCTCGAGCAGATCGAGATCCTCCCGGTTGAGCAGCCCCACGACCTCAAGACACTCGTCGATGCCGAATCCGCCGGTGCGGAAGTCGTCCGAGTTGAGCTTGACCGCGAGCGGGAAGTCGGCGCCGACGGTCCGGCGCGCGGCGCGCACGGCCTCGAGCAGCATGCGGGCGCGATTTTCGAGCGTGCCGCCCCAGGCGTCGGTGCGGCGATTGGTCACGGGCGACAGGAACGAACTGAGCAGGTACCCATGGGCGCCATGCAGCTGCACCCCCGTGAACCCGCACTCGCGCGCGATGCCCGCGACTCGTGCAAAACGATTGATGAAGTCGAGGATCTCCGCTTCGGTCAGCGCCCGCGGCGCGGCGTAGCCGCCAAGCACATCGAGCTGCACGCGCGACGGCCCGAGCGGCTCGCGGGTCACGTAGCGCGGGGACTGGCGACCGGCATGCGCGATCTGCATCCACAGCTGGTTGCCACCGGAGGTGCCGGCCTCGGCCCAGCGCGCGAGCCGCAGGCGCGCCTCGGGGGACACCGATACCGGGTCGGTCACGTCGATCGCGACGTTCCCGGGTCGTTCCAGCACTCGCCGGTCGATCTGCACGTTGCCAGTGATCAGCAGCCCAGCGCCCCCGTGGCTCCAGCGGCGGTACAGGCGCTCGTGCCTGTCGGTGGCCCGGAGCCAGGGGTCCGCGATCCCCTCGGTCATCGCCGACTTGCACAGCCGGTTCAGCAATACCGCGCCGCACGGAAGGCGCAGGGGCTGGGCAAGCGCGGTAGGTACGGAAGTCATTGGGTGGCGCTCAATGGCAGCACTGCGCCGACGGACGGGGCCTTGATGGGTGCGCTCGGGCAGGCGCGTTCGCGATCCCGGCACGCCGGTGCTCGCGGACGGCGGGAGTCTAGTCCGGCCGCCACGGCGCGACAGCAGGGATTACCCTGAGGCGAGGCTCGCCGCGGCCCGCCGGCTCGACTCCTGCAGCAGCCGGGCGGCGAAGTCGGCAAAGGCGCGGACCTTGACCGAGCGCTGGCCCGCGCTCGGGTAGACGATCGACAGCGGCACACCTGCACCGGTCCACTCCGGCAGCACGACGCGCAGCCGCCCGCTGCTCAGGTACTGCGCGACCAGCAGATCCATCGAGCGAACGATCCCGAGGCCTCCGACTGCGGCGGTGACCACGGCCTCGATCGAATTGATCGTCAGCGCGAAGTCGAGCCGCATCTTCTTGTGGACGCGCCCGCGGCTGAACGACCACTCGGCCACCCTCCCGGTCTGCGGATTCGCGAGGCCGATGCAGCGGTGCCGGCGCAGGTCGTCGGGCTGTTCGGGGACGCCGTGCGCTGCCAGGTAGTCTGGCGCGGCGCAGGTCAGGAACCGCGTGACGACGACACGCCGGGCCACCAGCTGGCGCTGCTGCACGACGCCGGCGCGAACGGCGACGTCGACCTGCTCCGTGACGAGGTCGGCAACCCGGTCGTTCAGGCGCACGTCCAGCTGCACGCCCGGATAGCGCTGCGTGAACTCGCCGAGCGCCGGGATCAGCAGGTTGCGGCCGAATGCGACCGGTACATCCACGCGCAGCGGACCGGTCGGCGTCTCGCTGCCGCGGCGCAGCGACTCCTCGGCCGACTGCAGCTCCTCGAGGACGCGGCGACAGTGCGCGACATACTGCGTGCCGTCGGCGGTCAGGCCGACCCGCCGGGTCGTGCGGTTCAGCAGGCGCACGCCGAGGTGCTGCTCGAGGGCCGCGACCTGGCCGCTGACGACGCTGCGCGAAAGATTCAGGTCATCGGCAGCCCGGGTGAAGGAGCCGCGCTCGGCGACGCGGACGAACACCCGTAGCGCGGTCAGCTGGTCCATTCGATTGTCCTAGTAATCAGAATAATGTGTTCAATATTAGCCTGTTTTTCAGATCAGTTAAAGCCGGTAAGGTCCTTCCATGGCCACTGCACGTGGCCGGTTGCTGACAACGCAGAGCCAACGCCTGGGAGTGATCATGACCACCCAAAACCGTCCGCTGGTCGCAGTCATCCTCGCCCTGCTGGTCGCGCTGATCGTGCCGTTCGCCACGGGCCTGGTCGTCAACCAGTGGCCCGGCGCGGCGGCCGGGAGGACATCGGTCCATCGCGCCGACACCGAGGTCACGATCTTCGGGGACGAGACGATCTGGGACGGCTCGAAGAAGTAGCGTCGCCGCTGCCGCCGGGCGGCGGCCGGCCGGCGCGTGGGGCGAGCGCGCCGCGACGCCCGCGCGTGTGACGCCGCGCCTTACGGCGTCCCGGCGCCGCCCTTGGCGGTTGCGCCCTTCAGCCGGTCACCCACCAGGTAGGCGGCCAGCGACGGCAGCAGCAGGATCGCGGCGAACATGTTCACCAGGAACATGAAGCACAGCAGGATGCCCATGTCGGCCTGGAACTTCAGTGCCGAGAATATCCACGTGGCGACCGAGATCGTCATCGTCACGGCCGTGAACACCGAGGCGGTGCCACGCTGCTTGAGCGCCTCGACGAATGCCTGCTGCAGCGCCAGGCCTTCCTCCTGGGCCGCATGCTTCATGCGCTCGAACAGATAGATTCCGTAGTCGACGCCCACACCGACACCGAGCGCCACGACCGGCAGGGTGTTGACCTTGACCCCGATGTCGAGCATGGCCATCACCGCGTTGCACAGCACCGTCACCAGCGCCAGCGGCAGGATGATGCACAGCGTGATCCTGATCGAGCGAAATGCCACCAGGCACAGCAGCGTCACGGAGCCGAACAGTGCAAGGTTCACCCACTTCTGCGCCGCGGCGACCGCCTCGTTGGTCGCCGCCATCACGCCGACGTTGCCGCTCGCCAGGCGGAAGGTGAGCTTGTCGGAATCGTTCGCCGCCTTGAAGCGCTTGATCTCGGACACGATGTGGCTGAGCGTCGTCGCCTGGTGATCGGTCGTGAAGATCGATATCGGCATGGCCGTACAGCGCGAATTCATTAGCTCGTTGCCGAGCCGCCCGGCGTAGCCCACGCCCTGCGCGATCTGCGCTTTCGCCTCCGGCAGCATGCGCCACTTGGCGAACATCTCCGCATACGCCTGGGTCACCGACTCGACGAAACCCGGCAGGCTGCGCACCGTGGCGACCCCGTCGGTCTGGCGCATGCGAAAATCGAAGTCCTCCAGCCGGCTCATCAACGCGCGGTCGACGCACGGGGCGTCCTCGTCACTGTCGGCCTTTGCCTCGGCGATCACCTGCAGCAGGTCGACGCCGATGGCGAAGTGGCTGGTGATCATGTCCGTGTCCCGGTTGTAGCGGGAATCCGCTCGCAACTCCGGCACGCCCTTGCCCAGGTCGCCGATGTGCAGGCCCTGGGCTTTCCAGATCCCGAAACCCAGCAGCGCCAGGCCCGCCATGATCCCGACGACCGCAACCTTGCGCGTCGCAAGCGCGCCGATGCGCTCCCACAGCCAGTCCCCTGAGGTCTCCTTGCCGACGAGCTTTTGCGCCTCCTGTGGCGAGAGCTTGTAGTGCGACAGCAGGATCGGCAGCAGCATCTTGTTGGTGATGATCATCACGGTGACGCCGATCGTCGCCGCGAAGGCGAGCTCGCGCACGATGCCGATGTCGACGAAGGCGATGACCATGAAGCCGAGCGCGTTGGCGAGCAGCGCCGTGGCACCCGGGATGAACAGCTTCTGGAAGGAGTTGCGCGACGCCGCGACGCCATCGGCGCCGTGCAGCGTCTCGAGCTTCCACGCATTGGTCATCTGCACCGCGTGCGACACGGCGATCGAGAAGATCAGGAACGGTACCAGGATCGACATCGGGTCGAGGCCGAGCCCGAAAATCGGCAACAGCCCGAGCAGCCAGACGACCGGCACGACGGCGCACACGATCGGCAGCACGGTCAGCATCACCGACCCCGAGTACCAGTACAGCAGCACCGAGGTGATGACAAAGGCGATACCGAAGAACACCAATACCCCCGCGGCGCCCTCGGCGATGTCACCGATCGCCTTGGCGAAGCCAATGATGTGTACCGAGACGTTGTCCTTCTGGTACTTGGTGCGGATCGCCTCGAGGGCGCGCGCCACCTGCTGCAGGTTGAGCCGCTGGCCGGTCTCCGGGTCGTTCTCCTGCAACGTCGCGACCACCATTGCCGAGCTCATGTCGTTCGACACGAGGCGCCCGATCCAGTCCGACTTCAGCACGTTCTCGCGCGTCTGCTTGAGCTGCTCCGGGGTGCCGGCGAAGTCCGCCGAGATGATGTTGCCGCCGCGGAATCCGTCCTCGACGACCTCGTTGTAGCGCACGTTGGGCGTGAACAGCGACGCGACCGAGCTGCGCTCGACGCCCTTGATGAAGAACACGTCCTCCGTCACCTGGCGGAGCGTGTCCATGAACTGCTTGTCGTAGATGTCGCCGCTGCGGTTGTGCAGAGCGACCAGGATCCGGTCCGCGCCGCCGAAGCTCGCCTGGTACTGCAGGAAGGTCTGCATGTAAGGGTGATGCAGGGGAATCATCTTGCTGAAGCCGGCCTGCACGCGCAGCTGGCTCGCCATGCCGCCCAGCGCGATCGTGATCAGCACGAAGACGATCAGCAGCGGGTTGCGGTTGCGGAAGATCCAGTACGAGATCTTTCCGACCCAGTCCTGCGAGAACTGGTGCCGCTGGAATGCGGCGTCGCCCGCGCCCTGTGTGTCCTTGATGTCCGCCACGGTATGCCTGGAGCTGTCGGAACGCGCCGACGATTACCTGAGAACGGCCCGGTCGAGCACGCTGATGCCGCCCTCGCCGGCGCCGATCAGCGTTCCATCGGAAAGCTCGACCACCTGTGCAATGCCTTTTCCCGCCGGCGCGAAGCTGGTGTGCAGCGTCGCGCCGTTGTCATGGCTCACTGCCATGAGCCCGCTGTTGCCGACCAGCAGGATGTGACCGTCAGCAAGGAGCTTGCCGGCACTGAACGCTGCGGTCGTCCCGGTCTCGACCTTCTGCCAGGTAGCACCCAGGTCAGCGGTGCGGTAGACCGAGCCGCGCATGCCAAATGCGAGGACCACACCGCCGTTGGCGACCAGCGCGCCGAAGAAGGAGCCGGGATAGGGCGAGGCCAGCCTCGTATAGGTCTGCCCGCCGTCATCAGAGCGCGCCAGCGTTCCGGATTCCCCGACGAGCAGCAGCGACTGACCGACGGCGATGACCTGGGAGATGTGCCGGTCGAAGTCCTCCGCGATCACGTGCCGCTGCTGCCAGGTCTTGCCGGAGTCCTGCGAGTCGAAATAGAGCCCGTAGGCACCGTAGGCGATGAAGTGTCCGGGGCCCAGCAGCGTGACGCCAAGCAGCGAATCCGTGCCGGCCTCGGGTACCGCTATCTGCGTCCAGGTGCGGCCGGCATCTTCGCTGCGGATCAGCGTCGGGCCGTGACCGACGGCGATCGCGACCTTCGACTCATCGACGACGATCCCCGTCAGCGTGCGCGTGACGGGCGTGCGCTGGGCGGACCAGCTGCGGCCCGCGTCGTCCGACAGCAGCACGGTGCCGCGCTCGCCCACCGCGAGCAGCCGCCCGTTGCTGCGTGCCATGTCCATCAGGATGACGCGGTCGGGTTTGACGACCAGCGGCTCTGATGGAGCGGCCGTGGGCGCAGCAGCGGCCGCCCGGCTCGACGCTGCGCTCACCACCAGGCCGACGCACATGGTGGCAAGGAGCATCAGTCGCAACGGCTTCATGGACGATCCTTCTGTGCCCGACTCAGCAGCGGGGCAGTTCATCGCCGGCGAACTCATGCCGCCGCTGCCGGTCGGGCGGACCCGGGGGCACAGAACCCGGGCCCGCCGTGTTCAGGCGGGCAGCGACCTACTTGATGCCGGTCCGCCGCAATGCCTCGGGCGAGAAATCGGCGTTCTTGCCGTGCTGATTGAACAGCCACGGCGTCTTGATCTCATTGTCGAGGACGCTGATCAGGTTCGCGCCGTTGGTCAGGTCGTGCCACATGTTGGCGCGATACCAAGGGACCAGCGCGTCGTAGAACTGGATCATCGGATGCACGCCGACGCGCCACAGTTCCTTGCGCGTGTCGTAGGAATCCTCCATCACCACCGTCCAGCTGTCCTCGTCCAGATAGAACACCCGCTTGCCGTAGATATGCTTGCTGCCGGCCTTGAGATCCGCCTCGAGCACCCACACGCGGTGCAGCTCGTAGCGCATCAGGTCCGAGCGGATCGAGTTCTTGTCGATGATGTCCTTGTACTTGAGTTTCTTGTCCGACAGCTTGTAGGCGTTGTAGGGGATGTAGATCTCGCGCTTGCCGATTATCTTCCAGTCGAAGCGGTCGGGCGCGCCGTTCAACGCATCGTACTGATCGGTCACGCGCATGCCCTCGGTCCCGTCACTGATGCTGTCGTACGACAGATCCGGGGCGCGGCGCACGCGACGCTGGCCGGCGTTATAGATCCAGGCAGCGCGCGTTTCCTTGACCTGGTCCACCGGCTCGAGCACCAGGAATACGGTCCCTTCGAGCGTCGCCGGCGCGGTGAAGAACCCGAGGAAGTTCAGCAGCCGGTTTGGCTGCGGCTCGTCGAGGTTCTCGTTGAAGATCCGCAGCTCGCGAAAGCCGATCTTGTAGTAGTCGCCGTTGGCGCGCACCGGGAAGGAGTTGTAGGTCCGGTCGAATCCGCCGCCGAGGTAGCGCAGATCGTGGTTCCAGTACGCCTCAAGGCCGCTCTTGGGGATCGGGAAGGGGATCGTGGAGCGGACGCGGCCGGTGACGCCGAATCCCTGCAGATCGATCTTGGTCGACTCCGCCTTGGCGCGGTCGGTCACGTCCTTCGGATAGGCCGCCGTGCGCCGCGTCTGGTACACGGGCATCTTGAAGTTCGGGTACTTCTTCAAGAGCGCCATCAGCCCCGGCGTCAGCTTGTCCTTGTACTGGTCGGCGTTCTGCCCGGTGATGGTGAACAGCACCTTGTCTTCCGGGAACGGGTCGATGTAGCCCATCTCCGGCTTCCAGCCCGCCGGCGCGGCCGTCAGGCCGCCCGTCCACGCGGGAATGGTCCCGTCCGCGTTGCCGGCCTGCTCCGCCCCGACCGGCGTCAGGTCCTGGCCGAGGCGCGCCGCTTCGGCGTCCGTGAGCCTCGCTGAGACCGGAAGCGCCACCGCGCACAGGCACGCCGCCGCAGCGGCGGACGCGACAATCTTGCTCATAGCTTTCATGGCTGTCTGTCTCCGTAATCTCAGAACGTGACGCCGGCGCTCAACGCGTAGTAGTCGCGGTCGTGGAGTGCGTCATACGCGGCGTTACCGTAGTTGACGTAGGTCAGCGACACGTTGTAGTTGCGGGCGTAGGTGAACTTCAGGCCCACACCGAGTTCCCGGCGATTCTCGAGGAATTGCCCGTCGATCGAATTGCCCTGGACGTCGTTCGACCAGAACAGGCTCGGCGTCACGGTGACCCCTGAGTTGAGCACGTTCGAGTAGTCCATCGACCAGTTCACCCGGTAGCCCCACGAGAAGTCGGTAACGAAACCGTCGTTGCTGCATCCGGCGGAACTCGGGTTGTACAGCGGATTCGGCACCGAGACGCCTGCCGCGACTTGGAGCTGCGACAGGCAGGTGTTGCCCTGGGTCACCGGGTCCTGCGCGGCGAGCGCCGGGCTCGAGCCCATGCCGAACACCGCGGCGCGCCCGTAGCGGATGCCGGTCGCGCTGTCGGGAACGTTGTTCCACTGGAAGCCGACTTCCCCGATCAGGGTCGCGGTGTCGGCCCCCAGCAGGTTGCTGAAGATCTTGACCGTGTTGATCTGGAACTGCGTCTTGTGGAACTCATCATATCCGGCCAGATAAGTGCCGGGCCCGCCGGCGGCGGCCGCCGCCGCAGCTGGACCCAACGGCCCGACGAACCCCAGCATCGCATTGACGAGGTCATCCGTATTGCGCTGGGCCGGCGTGTTCGGCGAGAAGCTCAGTTCGGCCGAGACCGACCAGCCGACGAGGTTGGTCGCCATGCTGATGCCGAAGATGTGGATGTCCTCGGGATACTCGAAGAACGCCGAGGCAGGCGTCACCGGAACGCCATAGGCGGCGGCGATTCCGGAGTGCAGCGGCAGCGGCTGGCGCACGGTCGTGGTCGAGCCCGGGATGATCCAGTAGGGCCCGATCGCGTCGACTCCCGCGAGGCCGAGCGCTTCGGCTTCGGCGAATGCGGCCGGGGTCGTCCCACCCATCCGCCCCGACAGGAACGGCGTGCGGGAATGAATGTTCAATCCATAGAACCCGAACTCGGTGCCGTTCTCGCCGACCGGGACGTGGAAGGCGACGCCGAACTGGCCGCCGTTCCTGGCGTTCGCGCCCGGACTCAGCGGCACATACAGGCCGTTGGCCGTTGCGAACGCCTCGGAGCCCTGGGTGGTCGAGTACGGCGGCGTAATGGCAGTCACGTTGCTGCAGGCACCCGGCGCCGCGGAGGTGGCGGAGTCGGAGAAAGCTCCCGACCAGTAGGTGCCACAGCCCGGGACGGACGTGTTTTCCCACTTGAACTGGTAGAAGGCCTCGAGCGACTTGCCGCCGCCCAGGCCCCAGTTGAAGTCGGCTGCCCACACGGGCAGCAGAAATTCCTTGATCTCCGCGCCGGGGCGCAGCGCGGCGTTGTAGTCGATCGGGTTAATCTGGTTGACGCCCTGGATGAAGATGCTCTCCCCCCAGTTGAGCACCTGGTTGCCGAGGCGTACCTGAAGGTCGGTGCTGCCGAGCTTGTAGGTGTCATAGATGTAGGCATCGAGCAGCATCACCGAGTCGAACTTCTGTTCCCGCTCGAATGTCGCATCGCTGAGCCGGGCCTGCGGCCAGGGCTGGGGGAGGGCGGTGAAGGGGCCGGTGGGCTGCGGCCCATAACCCGGGATTGCTCCGTTGAACAGGTTGGCCTGGTTGCCGATGAGCACGTTGTTTTCCTTCAACGCCTCGTCGTACCAGCCCTTGGCGCGCACCAGCGCGCCGAAGGTGCCATGCTTGATGTCGATATCGGTCACGAACTTGCCGAGGGTCGAGAACCGATCGCCCTTCGCATAGTTCAGGTCGCCGACGTCGGTCTGCTGGCCAGCGGTGCCATTGGGCAGGCCGATCAGCGCGCCGTCCCCTGCGGTATACAGCCGCGGATCCGGGTTGGTGGCTCGCCAGCTCGAGCCGACCGAGAGGTCAGTGTCCCAGTGGCCGGTCCAGTCCTCACCCAGCGTGAACCCGACTGCAGCAGCGACGCCCGAGGCGGACGCGAGGACGAGGCCCATCGCCATAGCCAGGGCCGAATGGCGCCGGCCGTGTACGCGGTTATGACTCATTGCGTTATTCCCCTAAATGCTCGAAAGCAACAAAGCTCACGCTGCATGCCGCGGCCCGGCGCCGTTCTGTGCGGCACTCGCCGGCCTCCTCCGTTGTCAAACTCTGCCAATTCGACAGCAGGCGGGGTCCGGATGCATCCGGGAATCCCCCTAACTTGTGGGAAGCCGTGGTCGGTTGCAGCCTACCAACATCCGCGTGTCAGCGATAATGAGGTTTGTATTGCGTCGCAAAACGCTGCGTCACAATGCCGCGCACCGGCCCCAAACGCGATCCCGGGGAACACGCATTACGGTCCGGAATGCGAGCTGATTTGCGCACGCTCGCGCGGCCCGCGGATGAGGAGCAACGCCGATCTGAGGCGCCACCCGGACGTCGGGCCCGGGCCCCGGCGCGCAGCCGCCGATCGACGCGCGTGCGGAAGACCGCAGGCTACAGCGGACGGTCGAGGCCCTCCGGCCACCGGCCATCCGCCGATCAGCGCGCCTGGCCGTGGTAGACGCTGTTCGGCATCATGTCGACCGCCGTTGCGACGCGGTTCGTGAAATTGAAAAAGCCCACGACGCTGGCCGCATCCCAAATGTCGCGCTCGGTCCAGCCGGCTCGGCGCAGAGCGTCGCGGTCGGCCTCGCCGACCTCTGCCGGCACGACCGTGAGCTTGTGCGCGAACTCAAGCAGCGCGCGCTGCCGGTGCTTGAGCGGCGCGGTGCGCCAGTTCATCACCAGCATCTCGCCGAGCTCGGCATCGCCGCTCAGCTGGCGTACCGCGGCGCCGTGCGCCGTCAGGCAGTAGTAGCAGCGGTTGGCGCTCGAGACCACGACCGCCAGCATCTCGCGTTCGAGCTTCGACAGGCCGGACTCGGCGAGCATCAGGTCGTTGTACATCGCGATGAACGCGCGCAGCTTCGCCTGGTCGAAACTGTAAGCAGCGAGCACGTTCGGTACGAAGCCGAGCTTCTGCTCGCAGACGCGGAAGTACTTCTTTAAATCCGCATCGAGCTTGGCGCGCGACGGACGGCGGATCCTGAGTCCGGTCAGGTGCTTCGGTTGTGGCATTGGGTGCTCCCGCTCAGCGGCGGTTGACCCGCCTCGACAGCGACCTCGCCCATCGCGCGGCGCCGCCGCACGCAGTGTAGCAGCGGGCTTGAGGCGTTCCGGGACTGGATAAACGTACAGGCCGACCGGATAATCGAGCCATGGCCGCCGATCCGCTCGAGGTCCTCAACGACGCGCAGCGCGCTGCTGCCGCGTTCGGTGCCGCCCGCGCGGGGCGCTTCGCGGCCGGCCCGCTGCTGGTCATCGCCGGGGCCGGCACCGGCAAGACCAATACGCTGGCGCATCGGGTCGCGCACCTCGTGCTGCACGGGGTCGACCCAACCCGCATCCTGCTGCTGACGTTCACCCGGCGCGCGGCCGAGGAGATGACGCGCCGCGCCGAACGGATCGTCGCGGCCGCGCTCGCCACGGCCCGCGGCGGCGCGCGCGGGAGCGCCGCCGTGCGCCTGCCGTGGGCAGGCACGTTCCACTCGATCGGCAACCGGCTGCTGCGGCTGCATGCCTGGGCGGTGGGACTCGATCCGTCGTTCACCGTGCTCGACCGTGGCGACAGCGCCGACCTGATCGACGTCGTGCGCCACGAGCTGGGACTGTCGGCGCGCGACAAGCGCTTTCCGCGCAAGGACACGTGCCTGGCGATTTACTCGCACCGGGTCAACACCCAGCGCTCGCTGAAGGCGACGCTCGAGGAACACTGGCCGTGGTGCATCGACTTCGAGGCGGAGCTGACCGGGCTGTACCGTGCCTATGTGATGCGCAAGCAGGCCGAACAGGTGCTCGACTACGACGATCTGCTGCTGTACTGGCACGGACTCGTGGGCGAGCCGCGACTGGCGCGGGAGGTCGGCGGGCTGTTTGACCACGTGCTGGTCGATGAGTACCAGGACACCAATGCACTGCAGGCGCAGATTCTGCTCGCGCTCAAGCCCGACGGCGCGGGGCTTACGGTGGTCGGCGACGACGCGCAGTCGATCTACTCGTTCCGCGCCGCCACCGTCGACAACATCCTCGGCTTCCCGGCGCAGTTCGCGCCGCCCGCGCAGGTGATCGCGCTCGAGCAGAACTACCGTTCCACGCAGCCGATACTCGATGCCGCCAACGCGTTGATCGGCGAGGCGGCGCGGCAGCACGCGAAGCAGCTGCAGGCGCGGCGCAACGGTGGCATCCGGCCCGCGCTCGTGACGGTCGCCGACGACCGCGGCCAGGCCGACTACGTGATCGCCGAGGTGCTGAAAGCGCGCGAGGCCGGAGTGCGCCTCAGCCAGCAGGCGGTGCTGTTCCGCTCGAGCCACCACAGCGACTTCCTCGAAGTCGAGCTGACCCGCCGCAACATTCCGTTCGTCAAGTACGGCGGACTCAAATTTCTCGAGGCGGCGCACGTCAAGGATCTGCTGGCGGTGCTGCGCTGGGCCGACAATCCCAGGAACCGGATCGCGGCATTCCGGGTGCTGCAGTTGCTGCCGGGCATGGGCCCGGCGAACAGCCAGCGGTGCCTCGAGGAGTTCCGCCGCTCGAGCGGCCAATGGTCGGCGCTCGGACGCTGGCAGGCGCCGCCGCCGGCGCGCGAGGACTGGCCGCGGCTCGCCGCGCTGATGGCCGCGCTCGCCGGGCCCGCCGCGGCGTGGCCCGGCCAGGTCGAGCAGGTCCGCGACTGGTACCGCCCGCACCTTGAGCGGCGCTACGATGCGGCCGGCGTGCGCGCCGGCGACATCGAGCAGCTGGCGCGGATCGCCGGGGGCTACCCGAACCGCGAGCGGTTCCTGAGCGAGCTCGCGCTCGACCCGCCGCAGGCGAGCGGCGACCTCGCCGGCCCGCCGCTGCTCGACGAGGACTACCTGGTGCTGTCGACCGTGCACTCGGCCAAGGGACGCGAGTGGCAATCGGTCTATCTGCTCAACGTCAACGATGGCAACTTCCCGTCCGAGTTCGCGGCGGGCAAGCCCGAGCTGCTCGAGGAGGAACGGCGGCTGCTGTACGTGGCGCTGACCCGCGCGCGCGATGCGCTGCACCTCATCACGCCGCTCAAGTACTACGTGACGCAGCAATCGCGCCTGGGCGATGGTCACGTCTATGGCGCGCAGAGCCGGTTCCTGACGCCGCGCGTGCTCGGAACGCTCGAGCGGCTGAGCGCCGTCGGCACCGCCGAGGCCCAAGGTCCCGGCGCCCTCGACGGCGCGCCACCCGTCGACCTCGCTGCACGGATGCGCTCGCTGTGGACCTGACCGTTGTGCGGGTCCGGCCGTCCGGTCGATACTGGCGGCTGCGCACGCACGAGTGAGCCGATGACCGACGAGCAGCGTCCGTCGAGCGATCCCCCGGCCGCGGAAACCAGCCGCCGCGACTTCCTACAGGGCATCGCGATCGGGCTTGGCGCGGCGCTGGTTCCGCCGGCGCTGACCGGCTGCGACAGCGGTGCCGACGGCAGCGCGCGTGCCGGGGCGCAGGACCTTCCGGGCTACTATCCACCGTCGCGCACCGGGCTGCGCGGCAGCCATCCGGGATCCTTCGAGGTCGCCCATGCGCTGCGCGACGGCAAGGCCCAGCCGGCCGCCGCGGACACGGGCGAGGTGTACGACCTCGTGGTCGTCGGCGGCGGCATCAGCGGGCTCACGGCGGCGTTTCTGTACCGCGAACGCCAGCCGGCGGCGCGGGTGCTGGTGCTCGACAACCACGACGACTTCGGCGGCCACGCCAAGCGCAACGAGTTCTGGCTCGATGGCCGGCTGCAGCTGATGAACGGCGGCACGTACAGCATCCAGAGCCCGCGGCCGTACAGCGCAATCGCCGGCGGCGTGCTCGAGAGGCTCGGGATTCGCGCCGAGGAACTCGCCAAGCGGACCCAGAAGCGGAGCTGGTACCCGACGCTCGGGCTCGCGCCGGGGATCTTTCTCGATCAGGAGACCTTTGGTGCCGATCACCTCATACGCCACGAGCACGATACGCCGTGGGCCCGCTCGCTCGCCGGCGCGCCGCTCAGCGCGCGCGCACGACGCGAGATCGCCGAGCTCGAGGACGCGCCGCGCGATTACCTGCCCGGGCTTGCGCCGGCGGTGAAGAAGGAGCGGCTCGCGACGCTGAGCTACCGCGACTTTCTGCTGAAGGTCGTGGGCACGGACCCGAGTGTCGCGCGCTTCTACCAGCAGCGAACGCATGCGATGGAGGGCGTCGGCATCGACGCGGTGTCGGCGCTCGTGTGCTGGGTGGAGGGGCTTCCGGGCTTTGCCGGTCTCGGCCTGCCGCCCGGGTCGATTTCGCTGATGGCGCCCAGCATCGCCGCCTTCGCCGATACCGGCGGCTCAGTAGACGTGCACCTGCCGGATGGCGGCGCCACGATCGCGCGCGCGCTCGTACGCGCGCTGGTGCCGGCGGCGCTGCCGGGCGCGACGGTCGACGACCTCGTAACGACGCGCGCGGACTACGCGCGCCTCGATCGCGGCGGTGCGCCGGCGCGGATCCGCCTGAACTCCACGGTCGTCAGGGTCGCGAACCTCGCCGCGGGCTCGGCGAGCGGAGTCCGGATCGAGTACCAGCGCGACGGCCGGGCGCATGCGGTGCACGCGCGCCACGCGGTGCTCGCCTGTTGGAACGCTGTAATCCCGCACATCTGCCCGGAGCTGCCGGAAGAGCAGAAGGCGGCGCTGCACACGGCGGTGAAAACCCCGCTGATCTACGCCAACGTCGCCATCCGCAACTGGCGGGCGTTGCTCCGACTGGGCGTCGCCTCGATCCACGCGCCGGGCGGGTACTTCGTCGACGTCGAGCTTAATGAGTGCGTCGCGATGGGACGCTACGCGACCCCGACGCACCCCGACCAGCCGACCGTGCTGCGGCTGCAGCGCACGCCCTGCGCGCCGGGCCTGCCGGAGCACGAGCAGAACAGAATCGGCCGCGCCGAGATCCTGGCGACCAGCTTCGAGCGCTACGAGCAGGAGATCCGTGCGCAGCTCGGGCGCATGCTCGGGCCGGGCGGCTTCGATGCGGCGCGCGATATCCTCGCGATTACCGTCAACCGCTGGCCACATGGGTACGCGCCGGAGTTCAACCCGCTCTTTGAGCCGCTGCTGCCGGAAGCCGAACGGCCATATATGCGTGGCCGCGCGCGGCACGGTGCCATCACGATCGCGAACTCGGATGCCGCGAACTACGCGTACATGGACGCGGCGATCGAGCAGGCGCACCGCGCGGTGGGCGAGCTCTTCAGCGCCTGAGGCCGGTGCCGGACAGCGCTGTGGCCGGCGCGACCCACGGCCGGGCCGGCCACGCCGCGGCGCTCAGCGTGCCGCGGGCTTGCGGAACTTGAGCGTGAACCGGTCGCTCTCGCCGATCGCCGCGTAGCGGTCACGATCCTTGTCGCCGAGCCGCCAGGTCGGCGGCAGGGTCCACACGCCCTGCTCGTAATCCCGCGTGTCTTTCGGGTTTGCGTTGATCTCCGAGGCCGCCACCAACTCGAAGCCCGCGTTTTTGGCGAGCTCGATCGCATACGCCTCGTTCACGTAGCCGGTCTTGGCCTTCGGATCGACGGGGGCGTTCGGATCGGCGCGGTGGTCGACGAGCCCGAGTACGCCGCCCGGCTTCAAGGCTGCGTACATGGCCTTCAGCATCGCCGGCGCCGCATCGCGCGCCATCCAGTTGTGCAGGTTGCGGAACGTGAGGATCACGTCGACCGATTCCGGGGGCGTCGGGTTCATCGCGCCGGGGTAGTCGAGCGCCGTGACCGTGACCTTGTCGTAGAGCTCCGGGTGCGCCTCGAGCTTGCTGCTGAAGGACCGGTTGCCGTCCTGCACGAACTTGAGCTCGGACTTCGGATCCCAGCCGGCGGCGAGGTAATGGCCCTTGTCACGCAAGAGGGGGGCGAGCAGCTCCGTGTACCAGCCGCCGGCGCCCGGCCAGATCTCCATCACGGTCTGGTCCTGGCGGACGCCGAAGAATTCGAGCGTCGCGCGCGGGTGGCGATACACGTCGCGCGCGCGGTTCGCGTCCGAGCGGTGCGCGCCGGCCAGAATCCTGTCGAGGGCGGCGAGCGTCGCGCTGTCGGTGCGCGGCAGCGATGCCGGCTGCCCGGCCGCCGCGCGGCTCGCCGGGGCCGCCGGGGTGTGATCGGTGCGCGGCGGCTTGGAGGCGCACGCGCCACCGAGGCACGCGGCCGCCGCGAGGATGACGGACAGCGCGCCCGACGGCGCGCGAGTGCGGGTCACTGACATCGACGTCTCCGCCAGCAAAAACCCCGCCTTGCGGCGGGGTCAGGGTTTCTATGCCTGTTTGGAGCTCGACGGGTGCTTAGAAGCGCCGGCCGCCGTAGCCGCCACCGCCGCCTCCGTAACCGCCGCCGCCACCACCGCCACCGTAGCCGCCGCCACCGCCGCCGCCCCGCGGGCCGCCGTAGCCGCCACCACCGCCCGGACGCGGGCCACGCGACGGACGCTCCTGGGCTTCATTCACACGCAGCGGACGGCCGCCCATGTTGAAACCGTTCATCTGCGCGATCGCGGTCTGTGCGTCGGTGCTCGACATCTCGACGAAACAGAAGCCGCGCGGACGGCCCGTCTCGCGATCATTGATGAGCTTGACCGACTCCACCTTGCCGTGTTTTTCGAACAGGGAGCGCACTTCGTCTTCAGTCGCAGAAAAGGGCAAGTTGCCTACGTAAATGGTCGTCATCGGAACGTCTCACTCGCTCAGGCGTGCCCTCGGCCGAAGCCTCGGTGCATCGCGGTCCTCAACCCCGGACCCATGCCTGACACCGGCATACGCAATACTACGTACGCCCGCGGCGGCATCGGCCCGAACCGTAGGTCGTGCGCTGATCAACTCGTGCGGGCCAATAGGACAGATGTCGGCGTGCGGAATACACGTTCTTTAAGGACCGACCCAAACGCCCGTCAAAGAAGATTCGCGAAAACAACCGCCGTCGATCCTACGCGGTCCAACCGGGAGGCGCAATTTCGGCCATAAAGATCAATGACTTTGGCAATGCACTGCACAATAAATCCGGAATGTTGGCTGCGCGCAACAACCTGTCGTCCCATCCGGCTGCACAGCCAGCCGGCCGGGCCGCGATACCGACGCGCGCCCGGTTTTGGCACCGGGCCAATCACTTAGGGGTGAGGGCCGACCGTCCTCGTCAGGGGTTCAGATCCCCGTCCGGCTCGAGGTAGGCGTAGCCGTGAAGCTCCGCCTCGTAGAAACGCTTGAGCCGCTGACTTTCGGGTACCGACAGGCGGTTCTCGCGCACCGCGCGCTCGCAGTCCCGCGCCAGGCGCGGGTAGAGCTCGTCGGTGTCGTACTCCATGTAGCCGAGCACCTGCAGCGCGGTGTCGCCCTTGACCGTCTCCTCGATCCACCAGCCGCCTTCCTCGAGCAGCCGGATGTGCACGACGTGCGTGTCGCCGAACAGGTTGTGCAGGTCGCCGAGCGTCTCCTGGTACGCGCCCACCAGGAACGCCGCGAGGTAATAATCCTCGGCGCTCCTGAGCTCATGGACCTCGAGCGTGCGCTTCGTCTCCCGCAGCGAGACGAAGCGGTCGATCTTGCCGTCCGAGTCGCAGGTGATGTCGGCAAGCACCGCGTTGCGGGTCGGGCGCTCGCCGAGCCGGTGGATCGGCATGATCGGGAACAGGTGCCCGATCGCCCATGAGTCCGGCAGCGACTGGAAGACGGAGAAGTTGCAGAAGTAAATGTCCGACAGGATCGTCTCGAGCCCCTCGAGTTCCTCGGGAATCGACTCGAGCCGGCGGCACAGGTCGCGAATGCGCGCACAGGTCGCCCAGTACAGGCGCTCCGCGAGGCCCCGGAACTCGAGGCTGAGGTATCCGAGGTTGAACATCTG
>Ga0181521_10000376_pt1 | contig 54123 bp, 45 predicted proteins | sample PEATcosm2014_Bin_32_FD_119764 | JGI IMG/M metagenome (GOLD analysis project Ga0181521, IMG submission 119764) | Peatland microbial communities from MTU Mesocosm Facility, Houghton, MI, USA - PEATcosm2014_Bin02_60_metaG | ecosystem: Environmental > Terrestrial > Soil > Wetlands > Peat | place... | reverse complement strand
ATCGCGGCTGCAACGTGAGCGTCAGGTGGATCATGCCGTACGGATCGGGCTGGCGCACGGTCGTCACCGTAAACTGCGCGCCCCAAGCGGCCACCGAATCGCCCCGCTGCGGCGGGTTCGGAAGATCGACCGGGTTGACCTCGATCTCCTCCACGCTCGCCACCGCTCCCGCCTCCGACCGCTCGCGGAGGCGGCGAATGATCGTGATGGTCGCCGGAGTTCCGGACGCCTGGCCGCCCTGCATCGCTTGATACATCACCGGCTCTCCAAACCGGTTTTGCATGATCAGGTTCGCGTTCGCGTTGTTGGTCGACCAGCCGGACATTGGTTCAGCGGGAAATGGGGCGGTACCGGGTGACCGCCCCGACGTTTAGAACGTGGGATTCAGCCGCACCCGGACGGTCGGATCGGTGGTGGCGCCGCCGGGAGCGTTGTTCCCGTTCGGCTGAAGCAGGACAGCCACCCCGATCTTCTTGTTGGTGCCGGCGGTCGAAGTGGCCTGGTACGCGGTGTTGTTCCAGTACACGTAATCGCCCTCATTGAACGTGCTGGCGTCCTTCGCCAGATCGAACACGCCCTCGACCTGGATTTCCATGTTGTCGCCCTGGTTTTGATTGTTGACGGCGATCCCGAACAGATAGCCGGTGCCGGTGACCTCCACGCCACCACCGGAATTCACGGCATAGGGGGCGGTCACCGTCAGAGTCTTTCCTTGCTGGACGTAGTTGTTCATCGATGGTTTCTCCTGTTGGTGCCGGGCCGGAACCGGCCCGGCGTTGTTTGCGCTTTCGCCTGCCCGGCGCGCCTACTGGCCGGCGTTTTTCTGGAGACCGCGATAGTCGATGGCCGCGGCGCCGAAGTCCATGCGCGCCTTGATCTCGACACCGTCGATTTCGAACCCCTGCTTGGTCTCGATGTACACCCCCTGCTGCCCCTCGAGGTAGCAGTACTCAACCGTGTCCACCTGGGCCGGGTCCGCGATCAAATACCACGCAGCCTCGCTGTTCGCATCGAGACGCGGTTCCACCACGGGGATGAGGCCGCGCACCCACTCCGGAACGACTCCGCCCGGCGTAGCCGAGGCGATGTTGATCGGGTAGATGACCTGGAGCGTGTAAGTTTCGAGTGAGGTCGGCACCGCGATGAACCGCGGAATCAGGTTCAAGTGTGTGCCCTGAGGCCCCAGTTGCAACCGCATCGCCTGACGCCCGCTGCCCAGCGCCGCAAGAGCGCCGGTGCCGGCTGGAGTACCGTTGTTCACCGAGGGTACGAGGCTGCTGCCGCTGCCGGTCAGCAGGTTGTTGTGGCCGGCCGCGAACAGGGCGGTTGCGACCTTGTCGCCGGCATAGATCGCGGACGGGTTGTTGGTGATGATTCCCCAAACAGTGTCCGACTCGAGGCGCGCTGCGGCGACGCCCAGCAGTGCGGGGACGCGAGTGAACGCCTGGAGGTCATCGTTGATGATGACCTTGCGGGTCAGCGCCACAATCTCACCGAATGTATTCAGCGCATAGCTGATGTTGTTGTCGGTGAGTTGCGCCCGGTGATACTCGCCCTTTTCATTCAACTGCATCAAGGCTGGCGCGTCGGCCAGCATAACGCGGTTGATGGGCTTGAAGTCCTGCGCCGTGGTTTGGCGGCAGAACGGCTGGAACGTGCGCGGATAGGCTTCGTAGCCCTGGCGCAGGGTCTTGTTTGCGACGTTCGCGAGGATGGCCGGGAAGTCCGAAGTGGATTCGCCGCCGCCCTCGAAGAATTCCACACTCCGCGACGGCGCGCGGAGAGCCACTTCGGCGATCCGCGTGTTGTCCCAGCCGCGCGGGTCAACTCCGCGAAGCTGCAGATACTCCTTGGCCATGTCGATGAGCTTGAAGTTGCGGTACTCCCCCGCCATCTCCTCTGCTTCGGCCTGCTGCTTGTCGCCGCAGCCGGAGAGGAACTGGTTGCTCATCGGATGCCGATGGAGGAAGAACCGGCTGTCGACCCGCAGCAACATCGACATCTGCATGCAGCCGAGGCGCTTCTCCAGTGCGTCGGCACCTCCGCTCCCGGCTCCCGAGTTCTGGATCTTGATGGTCGTGCCGGTGGTGGTCTTGTTGCCCTTCGCCTCCATCGCGGCGAAGAGCTCCTTGCGCGCCTGATCGACCGAAAGCCCCTCCTTGATGAATTTGCTCACGATCGTGGGGCCGTCGATTCCATATGGTTGGACGGTGGCGCCCAGCGCAGTAATCTCGCTGACCCGCAACCGCTCGGCCTGGACCGCCTCTTCCCGCGCGGCGGCCAAAGCCTGTTCGTTCGCTACACGGGCCTCGCCCGTTCCCTGCTGCTGAGTTTCAGGCATTGCCTGTTTCTCCTTTCGCGGGCTGATTGCCCGAATTGCATCGATCACGCCGGCATCCGGCGCGCCGAAAACTGCGATCTCGCCGTTGGGTTCCGCGGCCAAGAAGCACGTGTTGAAGTCCGCCGGCACGGGGCACGGCGAGATCTCGAAGGGTTCCCAATCGGTCGCTTTGAACATCCCGACCTCCTGGTTGTTCAAATACGGCGGCTTGCCCTCCGGCATGCCTTCCTGTTGCATGTCGGTTTTCTCCCGCTTGTAAATGAAAGTCCCGAAGCTCAGGTTCTGGACAATGCCGGTGCTGGCTTTGCGGAACATCTCCGCGCCGTCCGGATCGCCGAGGTCGAACTTGAGCGTGGCCATGCCCTTGTCGCCGTTGGGCCACGCGCGCTGCACGACACCGAGTTGGGCGCGCGTGCCGACTTTGCCGGCGATGAGCGATTTGAAATCGTCGCCGCTGAAGTGCGTGTCGAAGACGGGCGCACCGTTATTCAACCGGTCAAGGCGCGCGCCTGCCATGTCCAGCTTGAGCATGTAGGGCTCGCCGGTCGACCGGTCGACGCGCGGTACGAAGGCCCCGCTGTACCAGACGACGTCGACAGTCCCGTCCTTCACATTCGAAGTGGAGGGAAGCACCTGCGCATCGGCGAATACCTCGGCCTGCCGGTCAGTCGCGGCCGTGGTCGCGGTCTTTGGTGCGGCTGCGGTGGCTGCCTTCTCGGGCGCCGCTCGGTGCGCTTCGGGTGCGGCGCTTGTTCCGGACGTTGCCGGAATCACATCGACCGAGTCTTCCTGCTGAACCGTTACCGTCATCGTAGTCCCGGTGCTCGCGGCAGTGGCCTCTTGCAGATCGGTAATTACATCCGGGTTGCCCTTCATTGACTTGTCTCCTTTTGCTTCTGCGATCTAACCCCGGTAAAGCCGGGTCGTGGATTGCCAACCGGTCGTTTCGCGTTTGATGCCCGCGACCAGAAGCTCCTTCACCATCGCGAGGTCCTCTTCGGAGAGCTCGCACTTTCCGAGGCCCTGACTGCCGGAACCGCTGCCGGAGGGCTTGCTGGTAGGCGTGCGCTCCTCGGTGTTCGCCGGTTGCTCCTGGCCGCGCAGAGTAACGTTCCGGGGATCGACGTCCAGGATAATCTCGTATTTATCGACCAGCTTGTTGAACAGCGCGATCTGCGAGAGCTGCGTCGTCGGATCGTACCCGTTCTCCAGGACCGCTTCAAACCACGTCTTGCGGCCCATTCGCACATCCTTGAGCACCGACTCGGCGTCCTTCACTGGGTCGACTGACTCGAAGCGCGGCGCGGTCCACTGCACCTGCTTGAGATTGAGCTTCGGGTCGTTCACCGCCGCCATCGGGATCTTGCCCTGCAAGATGAGGATGTCGATGAACCGGCGCCACACCGGCATGCAGAAGAGTGGCAGCAGAGTCAGCCACCGGTAATTCTCCACCGTGTTCCGGAAGCCCAGCATGCCGCCACGCCAGGACGAATAGTTCACCTGCGACATATCGCCCGTGCCGAGCTCGTAGGGCAGGCCGATACCGGCCATGATCCCCTGCAGTTCGGTCATCTTGTACTCGCGGTAGCCGCCGGCGGGAGGCGGGTTGTTGAACTTCACATCCTGCCCAGGCTTCAAATACTCGACCATCCCCGGTTGGAAAGTCTCGACACCCGTAGTGCTCAACGGATCGCTTCCGGCGATGCCCACTGGATCGCCGTCGACCCCTTCCGGCTGCGTCACGAACGCGGCGACGCAGGCCTCGATCTTCTTCCGGACGCGCTCCGCGTCGCAGTAGTCGTCGAGATCCCGGATCGCCATCATCACTGGCGCGAGCCACGGCACGCCGCGGACCTGGCCGGGCCGAAGCACGCGGTAGACGTGCATGATCTGATCGGCTGGCACCGGCTGAGAAATAATGCCACCGCGCGGGTTCAGGATCAGCACGCCGCCCGGATGGTAGCTGAACAGCCAGTACGCCACGCGGTGGCCGTCCTCGTCGAACTGCACGCCCTCCATCACGTGGCCATTGACCAAGCCCATCGTCCGCGACTGGTCCAGAAAATCCGATTCGAGCATTTGAATCTGCATCGGAATGCGAAGTCCCGAATCCACGAGGCGCGGCCGGAACCGCGCGACAGCTTCACCGCTCTCCCCCATCGTGCGGACCGTGAGCGTCTGCATGCCGTAAAAATCGAGACGCTGCGGTTCGTCGCACTGCTCGTTGAAGTACGGCCATTCGCCGTCGATGATGGCGTCGATGGCGGCGGCGCCGGTCTTGGCCTTCGGTACGATGCCAGTCCCCACCACGTTGCCGGCCAACTGCTCCAGTGCGTTAGCCGCATATGGGTTATTCCGAACGAGCTCTCGGCTGCGGTTGCGCAGCCAGATGAGTGCGCCCATCAACTCGACGTTGGCGTCGCTCGATGCGGCGTACCATCCGTACGCGCGGCGTCCCGCGGTCGCGCCGTCGTAAGCGAAACGCTGAGCGTGACGTCGGCGATAGCCGTCTACTAGATCGCCTACCACCCGCTGAATGGCGTAGCGGCCGGACGACGACGATTGTGCGCCCCAGTCCCGGCGCAGCAGCGGGATCGGACGTCTTACCGCGATCTCAGTAGTCATCGAATCGCTTTAGCTTGAAACCCGGTTCGAGGATCATAAAGTCCAGGCCGTACTTCTCTCGGATCTCGTTAAGCATGGCCTGGAGGTTGTTGTATGTGTCCGGCGATACCGCGAAGTCCGTCTCCACCACATACAGATTCGAGGTCGGCAGCTTCGACTTCGACCGGGGCGCCTTCGCCAGGGTCATGAAGCTCTGCGGCCCGCTGTCACGCCACCGCGGGCGCACGAGCTGGAATATCCGGTCGAGGACGGCCGTCACCGCTCCCGCCTTTCGAACGTTTCAGCCGCCGGCCGATCCGTCGATGCAAGACGCAAGTCCCGCGCCATGGCAGCGAGCGCCGTATCGCTGAAGACCGCGTAGCGCGCCCCCTCTGGCCGGTCCGTTTCCGCGCCCTGCCGCGGCGCGCGCTCGTGCACGTCCGCAATTTCAGGAATGCTCATCCCTATTTCACCTTTTCCGCGATAATGGCCGCGAAGATCGTGACCGTGGCGCCCCAAAGCAGGCCCACCACCGCAAGCGCGCCCGTCAACCATGACCGCCAGCGCTCCAGCTTCGCGATGCTCTCGCCATGCGCTGCACACCGGCCAGGCTGACCGTTGCCAAGTAGTGTTGTGCAGACGCCTTCGACGGTGGTCCGGAGCGATGCGACCTCCACGGCAAGGTTCTCCACCGTTCCGCGCAGCTCTCTGACGTCGGCTGCCAATATCTCGCAATGTTCGCAGTGTGCTGCCATTTCGATCACCACCGGTCGGATAGCGTTGGTCCGCTCCGACCGTCGCCACGCTTGTGCTGCGCCAGCCGCACGCGGCCGCCAGGACCGCCGCTTAGCTCGCGGATGTCCTCTTCGATTTCGGCCTTCGCTTTGCGCAACTCCTCAATGCTGCGGTACTGGACTTCGCGACCATCCGAGAAGCGCGCACGCAACGTCGGATCGCCAATCGCGGTATTGATTGCGTCGAGGTTCGCTTGCAATTGCGCCAACGTTAGAGCCATGCGAGAACACCCTCGTTCGCCTTATATTCGGGCCGACTCTCTTTCTTCCGGTGGTCTGCGGATTCCGCTTGATGTCCTGGGAAAGAAGAGTGATGAATCGAGGTGCCAGAAAATGGCAGCACCAAAAAGGAAGCCAACATGAGACTCTTTTCAATCGACGCAGACAACACCATCACGACCTTCGCCGCCGCCGAGCAGATCCCCGAAGGCCAAGAGCACTTCGCCACCGAGAAGGAGCTGGCCGCAGCCGCCAGTAATTGGCCCTCCGATCGCCTGGTCCAGGTCTGGAACAGCTTCGCGGGCGTCGCCGGATTCGGCGCCGACCTCAAGCCGGTCAAGAAGTTTACGGATCGCAAAAGCGCCGTGGCGCGGATCTGGAAGGCCATCCAGAAGCTGGACGGAGCCGCAGAAGCCGAGGCCACCACCGCGCCGGAAGCCAGCAGCACAGCCGCTTCCGCCAAGGCCCCCAAGGCGCCGAAGGGCGCGCGGAAAGCCGCGCAGGTTGCGCCCGCCAAGGCCAAGGCCAGCAAGACTCCCAAGGCCGCCAAGAAAGCCACTAGCGCGCCCGTTCCGCGCGAATTCTCGAAGAAGGCCATCGTCCTGGACATGCTCAAGCGCAAGGGCGGAGCGACCATGGCGGAGATCGCCAAGGAGACCGGCTGGCAAAACCACACGATCCGCGGCTTCATCAGCGGAACGCTTACGAAGAAGATGGGCCTGACCATCGAGAGCACGCGCAGTGAGGCCGGCGACCGGACATATCGGACCGCGAAATAGCCCGGGCTAGCACGCAGGCCTCCAAACAAGCCGCCTCGAAAGGGGCGGCTTTTCTCGCGGCCACCGCGATTATCTGGTTGCTTTCCGGGTGCACCGGAGTGATCAATCGTCATGCAAGGAGAGACGAGCAGCATGGTACGCAACAGAAAACAACAGACCAGGATCAACGCCACGCCGGGATTTGCCATCGAGATTAAAGACGATACCGAGCTTGGGCTGGCGATGCTTATCGCCGACTTCGGGAACGGGCAATACCAGCCGATCGGAGTTGTCATCAGTATCAACGAAGCGCGCGAGATTGCCGAGTGCAACATGCGCGCCCTGATGCGCGAACTCGAAAAAGGCGGCACGCCAACCTGCCCGGAAAGCTACGTCGTGTGGGCACAGGGACTGGAAGGCGACTATCGCGAACTCAAGCGCCTGATGCCGTAAGCTACCGCCAACCGCCCCGCGCCGCCGCCTGGCACCAAACCGGAGGCGGTTCCTCGTTTATGCCGCCGCACCCGCCACTCTCGAAGCGGAGACGGCTGGGAAGGTCTCTCCGGTGGATTCAAGGATCGCCGGCTTCCCCGAGAAGTCCATAAACCTGCGCACGACCACGTCGCAGTAGCGCGGATCGATTTCCAGCAACCGCGCCTGGCGACCCGACTTCTCGCACGCGATGAGCGTGGTTCCGCTGCCGGCGAACGTGTCCAGGATGGTGTCGCGCGCCTTGCTGCTGTTGCGAATGGCGCGCTCGACCAACTCCACCGGCTTCATCGTCGGATGTACGTCGTTGGCATTCGGTCTTTTGATAAACCAAACGTCACCCTGGTCGCGGGCTCCGCACCAAAAGTGATTCGTGCCCTCCCGCCAGCCGTAGAGAATAGGTTCGTACTGGCGCTGATAATCGGACCGCCCCAACGTGAAGGTATTTTTCGCCCAGATAACAAACGTGGACCAGTGCCCACCTGCTTCGACGAATACCCGCTGCAAAGTGTGTAACTGGGATGAGGACATGCAGATGTACATCGCACCCTTGGTAACCGCCAGGATGCTGGTGCATGCGTCCCGCATGAACTGCTCAAAGCCATCGCCCAGGTTGTCGTTCTTGATCGTCAGCTTCTCTGCCGTCTTGCCCGTGTAGGACACCGAGTAGGGCGGGTCGGTAAAGCACATATCAGCGAGTCCGCCAGCCAGCAGCTTCTCCACGTCCGCGAGGACCGTCGCGTCGCCGCACAGGAGTCGATGCGCACCCATCACCCACACGTCGCCCGCCACCGTGATGGCAGTCTCCTCCGCGGCGGGAGTTGCATCATCGTCAGTAAGCCCGGAGCCTGTCTGCTCCGGATCAACCAGGAGGACATCCAACTCCGCGTCCGTGAAGCCGACGACGTCCAGGTTGAAGTGGTCGTCCTTCAACGCTTGGAGTTCGTTCGCCAGCATCTCCTCATCCCATCCCGCGTTGATCGCCAGCTTGTTGTCGGCCAGCACCAGGGCACGCCGCTGGGTCTCGGTGAGATGGTCAAGAACGATGACTGGCACCTCGGCGATGCCGAGTTTGCGCGCCGCCGCGAGCCGCGCGTGGCCGGCGATGATGATATTGTCACCGCCGACCAGGATCGGGTTCGTCCAGCCGAACTCGCGGATGCTGGCGGCGACCTGCGCCACCTGCTCGTCAGAGTGCGTTCGAGAATTCCGGGCGTACGGTAGCAGCCGCCCTACGGGCCAGATTTCAACCGCCAGTTTTCGCAGCCGTTCGAGGATATCCATATTTAAGAGGCCTTCCGCTTTGCTCCGTACGAAGGATTAGGCCCGTTGTGCTTGATTGCGCGCGGATCCTGGTCCTTGGGATTCAGCGCCTGCGCCACCGGCACGCCGCGCGTCTCCGCGACCTCCCCGAACGGCTGGCCCGTCTCCGCGAGCACCGGCATTTCCGTGCCGAGGTTCAGCATTCGCCGGAGGATCACGTCGCAGTAGGCCGGCGATAACTCGCAGCCGTAACCGGCGCGTTCCAGCAGGTGCGCCGCCGCCATAGTCGTTCCGGAGCCCATGAACGGGTCGTACACCACGTCGCCGGGATCGGAGAACGCGAAAAGGAAGAACTCGACCAGCGCCCGAGGGAACGGCGCCGAGTGCGATCCCTGGCTCGACTCCGACTTCACCTCGATCACATTGGACGGACGGGCCACACCGGTATGTCGCCCCTCCGGATTTGTTGCCTCGCTCAGGTTGTGGTGAGTCCGCTGCCACGCGTCCTGGTTCCTTCCGGAATCCGCGGCGGCGCCACGCACGCCGGTGCCGAGCAGCCCGCTTCCCGAGCGGGACTTCGGATTGTTCGGGCTGTAGTCGAAGCAGTCCTCGGACTCGTGGCCGACGCGCTTCGGCCGGAATTTGATTTGCTGCTGCCGGCAGAAATGAAACACGGGCTCCCATGCGTTCTTGAAACGATTGCCCCAGCCGCCGGGGACACCGTTGTCGGTCTTGCGCCAACAGAACTCGTCGACGAAGCGCCAGCCCCACTGCCGACGATGGGCGATCACCAGATCCTTCACATAGAGGCTTCGTTCTCCGTCGTCGGCGTGCTCCTTGATGTTCAGGAAGTAGGAACCGTCGTCCGCGAGAATGGCGGCGATGTTCCCGGCAACATCGCGGAACCACTCGGCGTACTCGTCCGGCGGGATCGGCCGGAAGCCGCTCGAGGCGTCATACTCGCGCTGCGCAGCGTACGGTGGGGATGTGATGCAGACCGCCGCGCGAGCATCGGGCGGGAATAGTATTCCGATGCTATTCCGATCGCGGCAGTCGCCGCACACCAGACGATGGTTTCCGATCAGCCACAGATCGCCAGGCTGAGTGACCGCCAGCAGTGGTGGCTCCGGAACCTCCTCGGCGGCCTCTGGAGCGGTCTCCGGCTCCTCGGGCATGGCCAGCAGCGCATCGAGTTCGTCACCGGAAAAGCCAGCCAAATCAAGGTCGAAACCATCGGTCTGCAGGGCGCGCACCTCGTCCGCCAGCATTGCGTCGTCCCATCCCGCGTTGAGTGCGATTTTGTTATCCGCCAGGATGTACGCCCGCCGCTGGGTCTCGTTGAGGTGATCCAGGACAACTACCGGCACATCAACGAGGCCCAGCTTCCGGGCGGCAAGCAGGCGCCCATGGCCAGCGATAATTCCGGAGTCGGTGTCCACCAGGATCGGATTGACGAATCCGAACTCGACAATGGACGCCGCGATCTGTGCCACCTGCTCCGGGGAATGCGTTCTGGCATTGCGCGCGTATGGCACCAGCCGAGACGTTGGCCAGAGCTCGATGCGTCGTGCCATGGCTGGCGTGATGGTGGTGGCTGTCATGGAGTGGAACCTGGTTGCGGGCCGGGGAGTTGAACCCCGTCCTCCGGATTATGAGACCGGCGAATTAGCCGCTTTTCCTGCCCGCGTCACGAACCAGAATCAATGCTCGCGGGATTACGAGCCACTGCCCGAGCCGGAGGGGTTGCCCGATGCCGGGGGCGCCGGCGCCAGCGCAACGTTGATCTGGAACGACACCACCGTGCCGGCCACCACGTCCACTGTCGTGGTCTCGGTCACGCCATCGCCCACGACCGTGATCACTACGCTCCCGGTCTTTTCCGCGACGCCGGTGGCGCTCATCCCATCCGACGCTGCGGTGAGAGTCAGGATCGTCGAATCCGAGGTGGAGTACACCGGTGGATTCTGAAATGTCGCGGGATTGCCGGACGCGTCGACCACATTGGTCAGCGTGACCAAGAGGTCACTGTTAACTGCGAAATTATTGCCTGCCATCTTCTTTTCCTTTCCTTTCGTGCGCAAAGCGCGGACTACAATTTGAAACCGTGCAACCTTCGGCCGCCGGGGTTTCCTACCGCCCCGAAACAACCAATCGGCGGCGCTCATAAAATCCTTTCGTCAACAGCGGGGCACCCAACCGAAATCGAGAGCGCGGATTACCGCGCCGCAATGTGGTGCCGCCCGACATCTTATTCGGCGGTCTTACCGGAACCAGTGCGGCCGCGACGGCACCCACCGCGGCCGGGACTGATGCCGGTCGCGATCGTGATACCAAGGGTCTTCGGGATGGTGCCCCCACCCGGCATCCTTCCACTGCGTCGCGCGCCGGCCGGATGGTTGCGGCTCCGAGGGTTTCACAGCCGCGGCCGCAACTACGCCACGGAGTAGTGACACCGCCGGCGGTTCCGCTCGCGTCGTTGCCACCTTCGAACCGCATACCGGACAACATCGCGGGCAGAAACTTCCCGAATGGAACACCGGCTGATGCATCTTCTCGGCGCGTCCGCCGCACATCCGGCACGCGGCATTTGCGATTGCCGATTGAACGCAGTGGCCCATCAGCGCGTAAACCAATCGCGTCGCTCGATCCACGGCTCGCGGCCGCTGGGCGGGGGCCGTTGCGGTCCTGGCCGTGCATTTGGTGACCGCTCGGCGTCCTCGCCGCCGGACTTCGCCGCGACCATCGCCTCGATCTGTTCGGCCTGCTTATTCAGACGGAATCGCCCGGCGATTAGCGATTGCAGTGCCGCGTAAGCGTAGCATCGCGCATCCAACGCCTCGTTTCGGACGCCGGTTTTCTTGATCCATTCCCGATGTGCGAAGCCTTTGCTGTAGCGCACGCGGCACGTTTCGGCGGTTAATTGCTCGAAGTAAGCAAGGTCGAATTGGTCACTGATCGGGAAATGACAGAAGCCGGGGCCCGGCTCGGTGATCTTCAGCCGCGCATAGAGCGCTTCCTTAGACGCATCGACACCGATTACCCATAGCGGACGATTGTCTTTCGACTTGCTATGCATCCGCGGCCAGATCGGACGCTGGCCGGACGCGCCCTTGATTGGGTAGATCTTGGGTGCCACCCTCCGGCGCATCCGTTCACTACAGAACGACTGGACGATGGACGGATGAAAGCCCGAGTCCACGCACGCGGCTGCGATCTCGAATTCCCGCCCGCAGGGATGATCGATCCGCAACGAGAGCACCTGGTCGAACGAGTCCCACAGATCCCGTTGCGTCGGGTCGCCACCCAGGACGATATATGCCAGGGACCAGCTTTCCTCATCGCGGCCCCAACCTACGATTTCCAGTTCGAGCCTATCGGCTTGGAGGTCCGCACCAAGGGTAATGAGCACCACGCCCGCGGGCAGTGTAATGTCCGGGCGGTATGGCTGGCGCCGCCCCAGCAGTTCGCTGGCGTCCGTCTTCGTGGCGCCGGCCTGCTGAAAGGTCTCGGCCAGAACCGTGTTCGTGAACGTCTGCATCCGCTCCGGAGACTTCCGGGCGCGCAGGAAGTCTTTGGCGAGTTGACTCCACGTCGTCCATGGCGAGTACAGTCCGTTGAGCCAAAATCCCGCCGTCTCTCCATCGCCCGGTGCTTCCGACCGCCACTGGCCGCGCGCCAGCATTTCCTGTTTATGGTGGTCAGCAAGCTTTTCGTGACAACGCTCGCATTCGTACCACGCCTGTGCGGGCGCCCGGTCCGGCCACTTGATTTGCGCCCAGCGCAAGACCTGGAAGACGCCGCAGTGGGGGCACGGCACGAAATACTTCCGTTGGTCCGACTCCAGGTACGCCTGTTCGATGCGGCTGAGTTCTGCAATCGTCGGGGTCGAGACCATGGCGATCTGCCGGTTCGCGAATGTCCCCGTGCGGCGGATGGCCAGATCCACCGGGTCGCCCTCTTCCGTGCCGGTGCCGCCCGTGGATGCTGACGGCGGATAGGCATCGACCTCGTCCATCAGCAGATACCGCGCCGGCATCGATCGAAGGCCAACCGAACTGTTAGCACCCGTCGCCACCAGCACTCCGCCAGGAAACTCCTTCGCAAGAATCGTGTTGCCGGAGTCGCGTTCCCGCGGATCGGATACCCGCTCGGCGAGGACCGTGGTTTTCTCGATCAGCGGCGCGATTCTCTGGCGCGAGAATCGCTTCGCTAACTCAACGGTGGGTTGCACCAGCATCGCCGGGCCCGGGGCGTAATGGATGATGTACCCCAACATGTTCAAAAGCAGTTCGGATCCACCGATTTGCGCAGGCTTTACGAACACCACCCGCGAGAACGGCGAGGATGGGCTGAGGCAATCCATGATCTCCCGCAGAAAAGGCGTGCGCGAAGTGCGCCACCGCCCGGGTTCGCCGGCTGAAATCCGCGATAGCACCCGGTATTGATCCGCCCACTCGCTGATGGTGAGATCAGGATCGGGACGTCCCGCTGCGGCGATCGCAACAAACAGCGGCCGCACATCGGCGACATGGGATTCAAAGGGCGAGGACTGCACTGGCGGCTGCTTCCAATTGGCGCGCAATCTCAGTCTTCAACGTCAGGTGTACTTTCTTCGGGTCAGATTCGGCGGCGATCACGGTCGCCAATCGGTCCGGGATGCCGAGCATCCCGTCGCGGAAGTTTCGGAACGCATCGGCGGCCGCCTTCCGATAGACCTCGGCCTCGATCAGTTTCCCTTGCTTGGTCTCGAACTCCAGCCGGCGCAGCTTCGCCCGGAAAACCATCTCGATAGTCCGTGCCTGGCCGAAACTCGCGCCGGACTGGCCGGAAGGTTCGGCGACGGGTCGCGCCGCCGCTGCGGTGCCGCTCGCCGGCGGAACGTTGACGTCGTCTACCGGACGATCGTCGAGAACCGTGTCCGTGGCGGCGACATCGATCTTGCCGCCACGCATGACCAGAATCCCGTTCTTCGCGAGCTTACTGATATAAGGTCTGGATACGCCACGATGCTTGGCGTATTCGGCCTTTGTCATCAGCCGGTCGGCGTCTGCGCCCATTGGTAACGGCTAGCCTCGCTTCGAATCAGGGAGCGGTGTCAGGCCTCGGCAGTTAACCGGGTTAACCGCAGAGTTAACTAGTTTTCCGGGTCTGTCCGTGCGTGATTGGCGCACTATTCCCACCCGCGGCCGCGGACCAAAGTCAGGTCCCATAAACCGAAGGACTGCCACCGCCATCCGACAGGAACGGCGCCGTTTTGCGCCCTGGCGCGCCGTGTTGCGTCGTTTGTCATAGGGTTGCGCAGTTGTTCCATTGGCGGCCTCGGCGCGCCCCGCCGCCACAGGTGCGCAGCTGCGGCCGAGGTCGCCGCTAGGGAATTACTGCTTGGCGAGATGAGCGCCCAGCGCGGAGACAACCGCCTGCTGGTGAGCAGGAGGCGTTGAGCCGCTGGTGAAGGCGCCTTCGATGGCCTGCACCAACTCCACTACTTCCTGCGTCAAGGTGATGCCCGAGGGTGCAACGGAAAGAATCGATTTGAGGATCTGCAAAAAGTTCATCGTCTGGTTCCTTTCTGGTTTGAAAAATCCGGGGCGGCACCGGAAAGCACTGCGCCTCCCCGGTTCGGAGGAAGCTTTGTTTGCCAACCGAGGAAGCCCCGTGGAAGCGGCTGTGGATCGGGTATCTCCAGCACCGCTTCCGCCAGGACTCTCCCGTATGGGGAGGTCTACGCGGCCTTCGCCTCGGTTTGGGAAGGGGTCGAGGCACCGCCCGACGAGTTGACTACGACCGGCACGAGGGCCGCGATGGTCTGCGAAATGGCCGTCGCCAGCGAACTTGCGATCACCGGCGTCAGCGACGTGAATAGATTCACGACGTTGGCCGTAATGCCTTCGGCGCTGACGGCTTCGCCGGCGCCAGCGGCTGCGACTGCACCCTTGGTGGTCTCGCTCGCAGCGGTGCCAGCCGGAGAAACGGTCTGCTGGCCTTCGGTCGTGCCGACCTGGCTGGACAGCACGATGTTGGCATTCAGGGCGTGGTCGATCGTCGCGGAATTCTGCGCGCGGCGGCTGGCCGTCTGCGCCATGTCGAGCGAGATGGCTTCCCAGGCGCGAGCGCGCGCCAGGGTTTCACGCCGGCTATCGAGCTCCTCGTCAAACAGGAGCTTCATGTTTTCCGCGCCACCCAGCAGGCTGGGCTGGTGGGTAACGGCGGGAGAGAGATTGGGATTCGTTTCTGCCATACGGGATTCCTTTCGGTAGAGGTTAGAAGGTTGTGGTCATGCAGACTGAATCGTCAGACCGCGGATTGAGTTTGTTACGAGTTCAAAAGTCTGGAATCAGGCGACGTGCCGCTTGCGGATGCGCGCGGCAATGTTCAGAGCCGTTTGCTGGGCTGCGGTCGCACCGACTGCCCGGCAACGTTCCGCTTCATCCTCGGCAATCTCGAGGCAGACCGTCTTCGCCGCTCCAATGCCCGAGACTCGTGTATCAGCCAGTGCGGGTCGCAAAATCTCGGTCAGGTTCTCTGCGTTGTCCTTCACCGGGATATTGAGGTCCCTGCAAACGCGCTCCGCCAGGATTTCCGGTGTGATCATGCTTGGCATGTTTTGACCTCAGTCGCAGTCTGAATGTTCCGTGGTGACGTACTGCTCCGACCGACAAAGCACTTGGCAGCTAATTCACGAAGCTCCCGACGGAATGGCCAGCCACACCACCCGGGTCTCAGCCCGCGTTCCATCGCGATGTGCCTGCCACCCGCACTACCCTTGTGTGCCATCAGATCCTCTGCGTCGCCAGAAACGTCTGTCTGGTGGCGCCCTTCCGTCGACCGATCCCCAGGAGTACAGCAGGCCGGATCATGGGCAGGTTTGCCAAGTCAGCAATCTGCGCCACGCCTGTGTGGGCCGCCCGATCATACGACCAGCGTGTCGTGTCCACGGAGGCCTGCGCCGAACAGTGCCGATGGTCTGACTGAACAAAACGGATTGAAACTCCGACCTCTATCCACTCTGCTCGTCCCTGCGCCACAAAACGCTTGGCGCGATTCTTCGACGTGAATCCACAACCGGATACTGGGTTTTCGATTCGGATGTTTTTGCGCATAGTTCTCGCGTAATGCCCAGGTTGGGATTGCGGGTATGCCCGCAGAGAGTTACAGCAAGTGAAGAGATCCTTCGGGGAGTGCGCTTGGCGCTGGTCGTCCGAACCGACGCTTCATCTACTAATACCCGGAGGACGCGATGGATTTTCGGTTTTCTTTATCCACGGCTGATCCACATCCGGGTTATAGAATCGATGGCGCACCTCCGATGGCAGGGGGTGGATGATCTCGATGGATTGGAGCGTGACTTCGCCGATCCGATCGCCGGGTTTCAGAAAGGACACGAGGCCGCGTTCAGGGGCGAAAATGTGGCTGCCGCCAGCAAAGAGCCTTTGATGTTTCCATCCAAGTGATAAGGCAAGCTCGCTGATCGAATGGACCAATGCCATTGCCTCTGCCGAGATGTCATAGACGGCGGCCTTCCGTTCACATGGCGCCGGAACGTGCGGGTCATCGTCCTCGGCCACTGGCGGCTTGTAGTCGCCTGAATGAAACGTCCGCACAAGGGCCAGCAATAGCGCCTCGCCGAAATGATGGACGGCCCATTCATGTACGGAGTTGAATCGCACGCGCAAGTTTTCAAACGCTGCCAGAGAAAGGTGCCCGGTGGTCGCGGCCTCCTTGGCAAAGACCATGCGCGACCGAAGCCAGGCGTAATACTCGGGATCGAGCCGGCGGTACACTGTGTCGTCGATTTGGAAATCGCGGGCGAATTGCTGCGGGTGCGCCGTCGTCCACGTCGCGAGGGAAGTCGACACGAACAGGCAAAGCGACGAGCCGTCATCCGGCGCGGGCACACTCGATTTGGCACACTGCTCCGGCAGTGCTGTGGTCATTATTTTTCTCCTGGGATGTCTGATGTCCGGGTTGGTTTGCACCCCCCGGGATCACGGAGGCTCCTTGGCGGTGGTCTCCGGCAGTTTGGCCAGGTCAATCAGGTCGCCGCCCATCGCCGGGGAACGCGGTGGGAACGTTAGGGGAACGTTCGCGGAAAACGTTCCCCTAATGCAAGTGGCTTCTTTTGTGTTGGTTGCAGAGGTCAGGGGAACGTGGGGAACGTTGATGGCGATTTCAGGGTCCCTATCAATTACTTTTTCGCTCTCTGTCTCTACCGCCTCTGTACAAGGATATATTTCTTTTTTCTCCGGGCGCGAGGAAGTAAATAGGTTCCCTACGTTCCCCACCTTCCCCTGATCTCCGTAAACTATTGGATCTATTGGATCGAGCGAAGGGGAACGTTTGTCGGAAACGTTCCCCTCGACGTTCCCCAGGTTCCCCTCCACAAAATCGAGGAGATCCGGGTCACGACCGGAAGCCCCACCGGGTTGATTGCCAACATCCACCGGCACAAGCGCATATAGGACGCCGTGTTTGCGTTCCCCTTGGCTGATTCGCTTTACGGTAAGCCCGTTGAATACCCGATCCCGCTTGGCGCTGAGTGCTTTTCCCAGCCGCGTCTGCTGCGAGCGCGGCAATCCGTCGCCCCGCACATCACCCATCAAATCGCGTTCTTCGCAAAGCTGATTCAGTTCGCCGACTTTCTTCGGCACCTCGCGGTAAGTCTCCCACCAGGCTCCCGTAAACTCGCGCCACATCTGGCCGTCGGTATCCGCGGCCTCATAGAGTTCGTTCAGATTGCCAAGGAACCCAGGGATCTCCGCAATCTTTAGGACGCCGCCCATGACCCCGGACCAGTTCTCAAACGACCCCAGGCGAATCCCGTGCAACGGCATTCCGGCGGCGATCCAGGCTTGGATCAATGTCAGCGCGGCACGGACCAGCTCAGAACGATTCTCCTGTGCCCACTCGATGATCATCGGATGTTTGAATCCGGCTCTCAGCCAGGGCATATCGATGCGTGGATCTATGCGGAGCCGGATACAGCGTCGGCTCATCTCGGCCGAGAGCCGTGGATTGTTGCCCGTCATTAGCCAAAGTGCGTTATTGCGAAGGTTCAACATCTTGGATTCGCCCAGCAGCCGGTCCGTCCACCATGGCAGGGTCACCACGGAAGCCAAAGCGGCCGAATCCAGTTTCCGTTTCTCGCTGAGATTATCGAGAAGGATGATCGGGTGGCCGGCGATCAGTTCAGCCGTGATCATCTTCCGTACTTCATCCTCGTTCTCCGGGACCGTTCGCCCTTCGGCCAGCGAACCGGTGGTTACAATGCTGACCAGACTCGCCAGTAGTCCTTTTCCAGACCCATGTGTGGGCGCCTCGATGAGGTGAATCGGAGCAAGCCCACCAATGATGCGCTGGAGAAAAGGAAGCAGCATCGCCGCAACGGCATGCGCGCGATCCGAATCCCCGACAAAAGGAAAATCGACCAGCAGTTCATCGACGAGCAGCGCTCTCGCGTGTGCGACCTGCTCCCGCGTGGGTTGGGTTGGAACTTCCGGAACTTCCAACGAACTATCGGAGAGCATCCAGAGCGCGTCGGCGCGGTGGTAGCCGGGAGCAGTGATCAACGCGGCGTTTTTCCCGAATGTCGGCGTGCGAATCACCGATTCCAGCGGAGGGAGCGCCGGATCCGGGTTGACCATCATGTCCCGCGCCGTGTCCCTCGAAGGCGGAGCGGCGAGCACCGCATCCTCGGTTACTTTGAGCCAGTTGGCACTGCGGGCCAGTATGCCGTACATTGCCGTGTCGCCGATCGCTTCGATCCTCGCCTGGACGCCCGCGCCGGCGATGCGGACAAGAGCGCCGCCGTTCTGGAACAGGAACGGGTGATTGGGGCTACCTGGTTCCGCCGGCTCGTTGATCGCGTGAATCGCCGCCCAGCCATCAGCGATTACATCGCGTAACTGCCGATTGTTGACCTGGATTCCCCGCAGCGGCTCAGGTTCGGGCTCGGCGACCGGCGCCGCTGCAGTTGAACCCCTCGGAATGCCGCCGCCGAAAACGTCCGCTTTCTTCTCGCGTCGCGGACGAGCGATTTCCACGACCTTCAACTGCCTCCGCAGCGTGGTGACGGGCAGCCGAAGCTTCCCACACCGCGCCTGAATCAGCCTGAGGTACCGATCCTGTTCAATGGGGGCGAGTCGGCCGACCTCCGACAGGATCGGCTCAAGCAACCGGCTGAGATCACCATCCGGGACGTCGGTACTGAGCTTTGAAATGGCCAGTTCCAGCGGAGTCTGGGCCGCACTGAGGACGTCCTCGAAATCGGCCGCAGTCTTGCCCGAGGCGAAATACTCGTTCACGTCGATTTTGGCTTCGGCCAATAACGCTTCGACTTCCGGCGGCAGATCCTTGGCCGGAGATGAGACGCCGACGCCGAAACGATCCCGGAGTTGCAGTCGTGCCACCAGTTGTTTCTCTCCGAGCGGGAGTACGGCGACTCTCGTGAGGAGGCCATGGCCGCTTAACGCGCGTGCTGTCTTGAGCGCGCCCTGCATGCCGGCCTCGGATATTTCGTTGTCCTGGCAGATGTAAACGGTTCTCACGCCGGCGAGTTTCGGCAGCAACCGTTCCCAATCTGCCTCACGGATTTGCACCGTCACCGGCGACACCACCGGGAATCCGTGCTCCATTAGGGAAATGCAATCCGTGACCCCTTCAGTGATGATGACCCGCTCGGGCCGTGCCAGCAGCACATCCTCGTTGTAGAGGACATCGTTGCGGATGTACGGCGAGACGTGCCTGTTGTTGCGGTCGTTGCGGATCGCCAGTTTCTTGTATTTCGACTTCTCCCATTCGTGGTCCGGTGTCCACGGCGTTCGCCGGCCGATCATGAAGACGACATGCCCGCGGCTCCAATATGGGAAGACGATCCGGCCCTCGAAAAACGGAACCAACCCGTCCTGCGACGTGGGCCGGAAGACGGAGCTGGCCGTCAGTTCGCGCATGGTGAACGCGCCCGGGCCTTCCATCAAGGTGCGCGCAACGCTGGGTTCGCCGTTTTCCGCATACCCGATCTGGAGGCGGCCGATCGTCTCATCGCTGATTCCGTATTTCCCCCGAAACCACGCGAGGACTTCCGGATTTTTCAGGAGCTGCTGGTGATACACAACCGCAGCCGCGGTTAGCGCCTCACGAACGCGAAGAGTAACCTGGTGAGCTTCCTCGGCTTCCTCCGGCCTTCCGGAAGCAAGCTTCGACAGTGGCGGCAGTCGAACGCGTGCCGCCAGGAAGTCGCGTGCATCCCTGTGAGAGCCCGGCATGGAGCCAGACTGCCCGCGGGTGACCACGCCGAACCGGACGAACTCGACCAACTGCAGCACATCGCCGCCGATCCCGCACGCGTGGCAGAACCAGCCCTGCTTGTCGAGCCAGACGTGAAGCGAGCGGTGCGACTGGCTCCGGTGGTTCGGGCAATCGCAGAACAGGGTCTGCTGCGATTCCTGCGTGATGCGGCCGCCGAGGATCTCGCGGGCGATCTCGCCGATGTCCACGTCTGTGACCTGCCGGTAGTAGGAGTGGACATCTACCGGAGGCGCAATCATTGCCTTGTCTCCGGATGGAGCAGGAAGGAAAGAAAGGTGTTTCGGCGATCCACCTGGCGTTTGGCGGCACAGTTGTCGATGCCCCAGCGATCACCCAAGATAACAACGCTCTCTTTGGCGCGCGTCACAGCAGTATAGAGGAGATTGCGGTGATGCATGAAGGAGTGCGACTTGTGGGCGATCACGACCGCGCAGGGAAATTCCGATCCCTGCACTTTGTGGATCGACGTCGCATAGGCCAACTGGATATTGCCGAGCGCCTCGCTGCCGCTCTTGATTTCTACCGGTCGCCCATCGAAATCGATGGAAAGACTGCCGTCCGGCTTGGCTTCAACCACGACACCCATCGCACCGTTCATGACGCCCAATTCATAATCGTTCTTCGTCTGGATCACCTTGTCACCCGGATATGGGCGCGCGCGGTGGCCAGCATCGACGATTGGGACATTGACGCCGAACAGCTTGTGCTGCAGGAGGCGCTGCAACTCGATATTCAAGTCCACTGTGCCGAGCGGGCCTTTGTGCGTCGGCGTGAGCACCTGAACTTCACGGATCAAGTCGTAGCCGAGTCGCTCCTGCAGCACTTCCTCGAAGAGGAGCAGCAGCATGCGCCGCACATCCTCGCGATCCGTGAATTTGTCGATTACGTACCAGGGCCGGCGCGCTCCGACGAATGAATCCGAGGTGGGCCGCACATCGCCGCTGAGGATGGCGGTGGAATTCTCCTTCAGGACACCGGCCTGGCGGATGATCCGTGTGAGCACGGTGGTCGGAATCGTCATGGACCGCACCAGGTCCCGCAACAGGTTACCCGGGCCCACCGGCGGCAACTGGTTGTGATCCCCGACGAGAACCACCGCTGTACGGGTGCGGTCCACCGCCTGGAACAACCGCCAGGCGAGGGCGATATCCACCATCGAGACTTCGTCCACTACGAGAATGTCCGCTTCAATCGGGTTCAGCGCGTCACGCGAATAGGTGTTGCCGTTGAAGCCCAATAGGCGATGAATCGTGCTCGCCTCATGGCCAACTACTTCCTCGAGGCGCTTGGCGGCTTTGCCGGTGGGCGCGGCTAGCACGACCTTCAATTCCAGTCTTTCAGCGATGCTGGCGATGGTCGATACTGCGTATGTCTTGCCACTACCGGCGCCGCCGGTCATCAGCGAAATAGAGAACTTGAGCGCGTTCCCAACCGCATCCCGCTGCTCGGGATTCAATTCACCGCCCTCCGCATCGAGAAGATTCTCTACCTCGGTGACAGAGTGCGGACTGCGCCGGCCAGCAGTCTTTAGCACCTCGGAGAGTTCGGTTTCCATCCGTTGAATCTCCGGATCGGCGACTACCAGCAACTCGAACGGCTGCGAGACAAGCCTCCCTTCGGCAATCAGTGCTTCGAGATGTCCCTCGATCACCTCGCGGCTATCGAGCGTATCCATGATCAGAAGAGCGTTGGCGCGGTCCAGCAGATCCTCGTATTCGACCCAGCAATCGCCATCATCGAGCGCGGCCAGCACGCTGTAGTGGAGACCCGCGCGTATACGCGCTGGGAGATCCTTCGGCGTTCCCATTTTGCGGGCAATCTTGTCGACCCGCTTGAAGCCGTAGCCGGTGATCTCCCGCATCAGCACGTAGGGATCTTTTTCCAGGATCGGTACGACCTGGCCGCCGAATCTGCCCACCAACGTCGTCACCTGGTGGTGGGTGAGCCCGAAGCGAGAAAAGTACGTCATGGCGGCGTTGAAGTCGCTGTTGGCGATCCAGATGCGCTGGAGATCCAGGATCGCCTCCAGTGGCGCCTTCGCAATAGCGGCCACGGTTTCGGGTCGGCTGCGGATCGCCACATCGAAGCGCGCACCGAAGTGATCAGCGATCAGCCGGGCTTTGACCGGGCCAATCCCTTTGACGTCCGGGTGATTCGCCAGGAAGTTCGCCAGTCCATCCGCGTCCATCTCCTGGTCGAAACCCATGCAGTCGGCCGCGAACTGGCGTCCGTACTTCGGATGGTGGGTCCACTGGCCTTCCAGACGGACCGCATCATTTTCCCTGGTAAACACCTTGCCGGCAAACGTAACGAGATTGCCCTCCGATGTACGGAGACGCCCGGCAGTAAAGGTCGGGCCCGAATAAAAGACGGTTTCCACGATGCCGCGGAGAGAACATCGGATTTCATGGGTTGCCGCCTTCGTCATGTTCGCCACCTTTCATGAGCACCGAGCAGATAGGCCTGTACAAACTGGCAGGCCGCCTGACGGCTGGAACAGAAGAACACCGGGATGCGGTAGTCGAGTGTGATGGACAGCGCGCTGCCGAGCACAGCGTTCGGATGGGCGCCACCCCGGTAGCGGCCCTGCAAAACTTCCAGCAGCCCTGCCTCGACCACCACGCAGGCCGCGCGACAGCAGGTCAGTTTGCGGAGCTCGCGCCGGAAACGGGCGCGCTGGTGAATGACCGTGGAGATGAAATCGTCGAGCGTCTTTCGTTCCACGGCGACGAGGCTCTCCATGCCTGCGATCGAGTAATCCCCGGCTGGCAGGGCGCGGCGCTCCACCAGCACCAGCCGGGAATCGAACGAGTAAGGCTCCTGCTCCCTGGTGTCGGCGATGAGCGTGACCGGCGCCGGGTTAGAACGGGACAAGAGCGTCGCCGGCCTCCTGCCGGAACTTGCTCGGCGTCCGGTCAGTTACGATGCGGCTGTTGAAGTAAATGTTCTCGTTGTCGCCCTTGGTCTTCTTGGTGACCTCCAGCTTCACGTCGAGCAGTTTGCTCAAATTCCGGGGAAGATCCGACAGCTTCTCGAGGTCCAGGCCGCAGATATGCAGGTCGGTCTTCACGAACTTCAGTGTGTTGGCGGTGAACACGCTGTTGCGCCACATTAGGCGGTTGACGTAGCGCGGCGCGAGGACACGAAGCGTCCACTTCAGCATCGGGTTGCCGGTGGTGTGTGCTTCGGTAATCTCCACTTTTTCCACGTTCACCTGATACTTCCCGTCGGGAACGCTCTCCATGTCCGAGCGTTCGGCCGGAGTTTCACTCCGGAAATCGTTGTCAAATTGAGTCAAATCGATAGAATTGTTAGCCATGTTCTGTTCTCCTGGTGTGATGAATTACTGCTTTACCGCTGCCTGAGCCGGACGGCTGGTTTCCACAACCTTGGCTGTGGGCGCCGCCGTCGCCGCGTTGTAGCACTCCTTGAACTTGCCGAAATCGAGTTCCAGCGTTTCGGGCAGCCGGCCCGTGCGGTCGCCGGCCTCGTAATAAAGGCTCGGCTTGGTGCGGATCACGCGCCGCATACTCTGCTCCCCTTTTTCTCCGGAAACGGCCTCAAGGTCGCAGAACAGCACCATGTCAGCCATCCCAAGCACGATTTTGCGGGCCTTGTCGGGCAGCGTCGGCACCACGCGCATGTACTTGCCAGTGCGCGAGTCCACCTCAATCTCCTTGGCGTGCGAGATGAGAAACAGGCCGTAGGGCAGGAAGGCCAGTTTGGTGAGTACACGCTGGAACTCGTTGTTGACGAGCGCGTAGCCCTTGCCGTAGCCCAGATCGGATTCGTGCTCGACCTTGAACTTCGCCAGGATGTATTCGGTGCAGAACTTGTAGGCGTTGTCGATCGTGTCCAGAATCACGGTTTTGAACTGATGATTGCCCTCGACGATTTCGGCGCACGCCTTGCGCAGATCCTCCCAGGACTGAATAGGAACCTGAAACACATCCAAGGCGTTGAGTCCGGGCTCGGTGGCCAGGAAGAGCGCACCATCGGCTTGCGAGCAGAGGGTAGACTTCCCGATTTTTGTCTGACCATATACCAGCACCGTGAGATCGGCCAGGTCGGGCTTGGGTTGAGTTTTCGTTGTCGGCAGTAACGGCATGGTTGCGTAGTCTCCTTTTAGAAATCGTTGTCGGTGGAATCGCTGGGCAGCACCCGCAACTCTTCGTTAGGCGCCTCCCGTTGGTAGAAGTTCTCGACGACGTTGGGATTGCCGTTCGAGCGGCACAGCGCGAAATACGCGCATGGCCTATGAAAGTTGAAGCAGAATCCGGTGTTTTGATAGAAGACTCCGCGGCGGCGGGCGTCGAGGTAGGCCTGAGTCAACTCCCAAAGTTCGCTGCGGAGGATGTCGAAGCGGTCACGGGAGAGGTAGAGCATTTCCCGGTGGAACATCGCCGGATCGGTGTACTTTTCGGCTAGCCGGTCCTGGAATTCCTCTTCCGTCTCGGGCAGCTTCCGCTTGGCGGTTGTCTTGCCCGTCTTCGACTTTGCCAGCAGTTCTGCGCGGCGAGCCCGGTACTCTTCCTCCGTTTCGCCTTTGCCCTGCTGGAGCTTTGCCTTTACGAGGATGTTGTACAAGATGCCGGTGATGGTGATGCCCATTCCCTGCTCCAGGTAATAGGCGTAGATGGTGATCTGGAAGTCCGTCCACAGCCGCTCCAGATAATCGGCGTCGAGTTGTGCGGCGGTCTTGTGCTCCAGGAGGAAGTAGTCGCCCCCGATGCGCACGATGCCGTCGACCTTGCCGGCGAGCAAAAAGCTGCGGGATGCCGCGCCCGTGGCCGGGTTGATGATCGGACCCTGGAACGTCTTCTCCAGCGCTACCACCTCGAACTCTTCCACCGCATATCGCGCCGCGTAGGCCTTCATCATGGCGGTGGCGTTGTGCCAGTCCCGGCGCTGACCTTCGTCATACAATCGGTGGGGGCAGAGCGTAGCGATGAGTGCCAGCACCTGATCGAGGTCGCGGCACCGGTGCCACAGCTCGAGGCACTGGTGTACGAGGGAGCCGAAATGGAGGTTCGCATCGCCCTCCAGACCAACCAGGTGTTGGATGTAGCGCCAGTCCACCGCCTTCCGGCAGTTCCGGAACAGGCTCCACATCGAATAGGTGGAGATCATCAGTGGCGTGTTCATTGGGCGCCTCTGTTCGAAGCCCGCCGAATCGGCCTCAGTCCCGCCGCCACGAAGGCTGCACGAATCCGGGTGATCTTCCGATTTAGTTCGGATGAAGAAAGGCCGGTCACTTGGCGCACTGCATAGACGGGCATTTCGGCCAAGTGATGGGCAACGGCCCGCAACTCCTCTGGCAGCCCATCGAGCACACGCCGCATGTCGAGGCTAAGTTCCAGGGCTGGGCAGAGATCGTCAGCAACCACAAAGTGCACGTCAAATCGGGAAACATCTTCAACAGAGTCAGCATCGGCCTGCCCATCCTCTGCAAGGCACAGCGACTCCGGGCGTCGGGCCTGTCTGGATGCCAGGACGCAGGCGTGATTTCGCACCACACCGTGCACGAAGCCCTTCCAGCTACCGCGCGACGCGTCAAACCTGGGCAGGCGTCGCAGGCAATCGAGGGCCAGATCCTGCCGCAGATCATCCCAATCATCTGCGGCGAATCCAAAGCTGGCTTGTAGGAGACTGGCACGAAGCGCGGTCTGCCTCAGCAGATAGGGAATGAAGTCGGCTTGAGGCACGGCGGTCGGCATCATCGCCGCACCTCCTGGATAGGGCGCTCTATCACCGCGCGGCGCGGCACACCATACCGGACGTCAATCCGGTCGATCGAGCCATCGCCCAGCAAGTCAAGCTGCTGCATGAGCCGGGTGACTTCGGCCCGCAGTTCGAAGTCGGCGAGATTCGTCTCCCGCCGAGGCTGGCTCTCGGAATCGAGCTTGACCTCGACCAGCACAGTCGGGGCGGGGCTGAACACCGGTTCGGCGCCGCGGACCTCAAGGCCTTCGACGGAGCCGAAGTTGATCGACTGCAGAAGCCGCACCAGTGCTTGCCGGCGAGCAGAGAGTTGGCAGAACCGTGTGACTTGGGTCATGGCCGGCATCACTCTCCCAACCCCGCGCGGTTGCGCGCCAGGAACTCATCTACGGCGGGGTGGACTCGTGGCGGCTTTGGGCCGTTGAGTTCTTCCTCAGTTCGAGGAGCCATGCCTTTCAGGTCGCGGAGAAGCCGGACCCGAATCCGATCCAGGCGCTTCATCACGCTCCAGACCACATCGTCGTCGAGTTGGTGGAGTGCGGCCGCACCGCCCACCACGACCACAATGTCGTCCAAGGCGTTGCGAACCAGGGTCTCCGTCGGCGTGTCCGCCGACGGTGGGTTGGTCGGCGATTTAGCGACCGGAGCGGCTGAGGTGTTGCTCATTTGTTCCTCCGGGATTGGTTAGGGTGACATGTCACCCTACAACCCGGAGAACGCCGGACAAATCTCTAAGCTATTGAAAGGATGAGAAAGATAGATCGAAAATTATTGGCGCGCAGACGCTCGGCGTCGGTGACTTGTCACTTTGGCGCCGCCAGCGCGCTGGAGCAGGAGAAACTCGCCAGCCAGATTCCCGTCGAGTCGCTGAAGCTCAGCGGATCCTGGGCAACACCGGTCCATTCCCGGAGGCGCTGCGCAAGAATCAGGATCGCCATGTCATCCCCGGCACGGCGAATCCTGCCGCCGCACCGGAGCAGATCCACGAAAACGCCGCCCGCAGCTGACACTTTGCCCGACGATGTGCGCGGCACAATATCATCGATCAAGTAGGTCCTGACGGCTTCCCTGGTCGTTTCCGCCACCTCTGCTTGAACCGTATCATCCTGGGCGATGGTCAAGCCACGTCGCCGCTGTTTCTCGCCTGTCGACACCAGCAACCGTCCATCCGCTCGCTCATGGAAACTGAAGTCGATCCAGGTGGTCCCAGCTGGGGTCGGAAAGCCTTCGTCATCCACCAGTCGTATATCGAATGCGCAGGTATATGTGTCGGCCTTCTTCTGGTTCGGGACCGGATCTCCGTCGATGTCAATCAGGCCCTGCAACAGCGCCCGCAATCGGCGCACCCGCGTCTTTGCCGGAGTGTCACCCTTTGGCGTCTTGCTGATGCGGTCGGACGACAGTATCCCGCGCGCCGCGGCGAACAGCTTCAGCAGTTGGATCGGTTGGGACTGTTCGTCCACACCGATTTCCGCGAATTCCTTCTCATGCACTTTGCCGCAGACAGTCAACTGAGCTGGTCCCCGAATTGCCAGAAATCGACGCGCAGGCCAACTCCACGCCCGAACCAGATGCCGGGCTCCCCGCTGAAACCCGCCAGGAGGAGACTAGCCAGCCCGATCCAGATCTCGGGAGGCCTGCTGAGGTCCCAATAGAACTTGAAGTGCCAGAAATGGTTGCGGCAGAGCGAATTGCTGCCAATGAACGCCTCATGGCTAAGTTAGAAAGGGAGCTTTACCAGGCGAGAACCGAGCAGATCGCGGCAAACGAACGTCGTATTGCCGAACTGGAGGCGCAGATCAGGTCTTTAGACGAACCGGTGGGTACCGCCCCGGAGGAAATCGAGGAGCTTGTCGAGGCGCGCATCGAAGCAGCCGCTCCCGGTGGGGAACAGGTGGAGGAGGTTGCCGCGGAGGATGTGCCGGCAGAAGACTTCAACGTGGATGGAACGGCGTGGTCAATCGCCGCCCCGCAAAGCGACGGATACGTCCTGTCTCTCGACTTCGGCACAGCGAAATCGAAAGCTTTCGCGGCATCCGTAAACGGCGATCCGGAGGACGCCGACCTGGTGGAACTTGCCTTAGGCCGGCGCGACAACGATCTCGACGCTGCCGTATACACGGTGGCGTCGTCGGTGTGGATTTCCAATGATGGTCTGCTTTACGCCGGTTCTGAAGCGCTGCGCAAGAGCATGCAGTCGGGCGTTGTTGGGAATGTTTCCCGACGCCGGCTAGATTCTGTTAAGCAGCAACTGACGTTGATTAGTGTCGAGCAAAACCTTGCGAGTTTAAAACTCGAATCCGATATCAATCCCACAAAAGTCGAATTGAGCTACGAAGACGCGGTCTGCTTCTACTTAGCCTACCTCACCGATCTGGCCGTGTCCGAACTTGCCAGCCGCGGCCATTCTCGATATATCCGCCGACGCTTCACGATTCCAGCGTGGAGAGCATCCCAACGCGCCTGGGCTGCGCCGATTCTAGCAAAGCTGTTGGTGCGAGCGCAGGTTCTCGCAGATACGTTTCACGGGCGGTGGGCAAACGGGATCCCGGCGGAAACGCTAAAGACGGTGATGGCGGTCGCAAAAAGCCATGAGTCTGAACTTCTGTATTTGCTGGATGGGTACAACGGCAAGTCAGGTGCGTTTCCAAACGGGCTGTTGGAACCCTTGGCAGCCGGGTCCGGCCGCATCATGGCAGATCGCCACGCTCGGAATCTGGTTCTAGTTGTCGACATCGGCGCTGGCACGACTGATTTTTCGCTGTTCTGGTCTGTCCAGGGCCCGAAAGGGCGGAAGGCCTTCCCTGTCGAACCTTGCAGCGGTGCTGTTCGGGTTGCCGGTGACATCTTAGACGAGATCTTGATCGCAGAATTGCTAAGGCGTGCTGACGGTGGATCCGGGGAGTGGATGCGAAAACGATTCGAAACTGAAATTCGGCACAGCGGCGTCAGGCGGATGAAGGAAACACTGTTCCGGACCGGCCGGCTGGATGTCTCGGTGGCCGACCAAAATGTATCAATTGAATTGCAGGAATTCCTCGAGAATGATCGGGTGCTCAGGTTCGGGCAAACAATCGAAGACGCGATTAAGACGTTCCTGGGTTCCGTCGATTCCACTTGGCAACAGGCCGATCAGGCCCTGCTTGTGCTGACGGGTGGTGGTGCGAGTCTTCCCATGATCAAGAACTTCGCCAACAAATATTGGGATCTCGGCGGCCGTCAGGTTATGTTCAAGGCGGCCGAAGCCGTTCCCGAAGTGATCCAGACCTTCAGTACTGACTTCCAGAACGAATATCCCCAGCTGGCCGTCGCCATTGGGGGAGCTCTTCCCGTTCTGGACGAGCGGTTCAATATCAAGGAGTTTGCAGGCGCAGCCACTCGACCAGGTCCGCTGGAACGATTTTAGAAAGGGTCTCGGCGATGCTCGTATTCCAATATGGATCCAACTGCTCCGAAAACGAGATAAACAGCGAACGCCGCCTGCGCGGCGATGCGAGGTTCCTCGACATCGCCCTGACTGTCGACGATTACGAACTTGCATTTGATGTCTACAGCAAAGGCCGTGGTTGCGCAGCTTCCGACATCGTGCGAAAGGAAGGAGGGAAAGTCTGGGGCGCTCTTTACGATATCCCTGATCACCTTATCGACCGTGATACCGCACGCCCGCTCGGGCGGGTCTCGTTTGATGCGATCGAAGGTGAGGGCACGAACTACAGGCGAGAGACGATTAAGGTCCGCCGACCGGACTGCAGTGAAGTCTCGGCACTCACGTACGTTGTAAGAAGCCCCGTGGCGGGCTTGAAAACGAATATCGCATACGTCGGTCACATCGTTTCGGGCCTGCGCCAACGCAAAGTTCCAGACGGATACATCGCCAAGGTCAAGGCCCTTGCGACGGCAAACAATCCGGAGATCGCGTTGGAAGTTGCAGCGCTGTAGAGCACCGGTCCCTTGGGACTACTGGAGGATTCGATGGCTCAAAGGCTTCGCTGACCTGGAACTGGACTTGGCATGAAGAAAGGCCATCGTCTGAATTCACCGACTGGCGGGTGTAGATGGCGCAACGAACCAGCGTTCGGGCGGGCGCCTTGATCGAATCCAGCCGCAAATCGATCTTCGAAAAGTGATTTTGCTGATGCCTACTCGATCCCATCATAGTCAGCCGCCGGCCGAGTTGGAAATCGTGAGCTCTTGGGCAGGCGTGTTGGACGGGGCCGTCAACAAACGCAACCTGTCAACCGGAGAAACCGGAGAGTTCGCAATGGAAAACTTGGGGTCCGGACTGAACCCCACGGGTTGAGTGCAGGCTCCCGCGATCTCAACTTTCAAAACGGAGAGACGCCGCTAACCAACTGCCTGCCAATTGTTTGGGATACAGAGTGGGAAATCAGGGGATGCTGTCAACAAGACTTGGGGCGCAAGTTTATTGCCAATTGGTATGGCTCCCCGGCATGGATTCGAACCACGATTCACGGCTCCAAAGGCCGCTGTCCTACCATTAGACGACCGGGGAATTGATGGACGATCTTCGCCTAGTGTAGCGTCCCGCGCCGCGATCCCGCAACGTGTCCCTACGCCATCTTCCCCGCTTCCATGAAGCTCTGCAGATCTCCCGGGTTCACTTCCGGCAGTCCCGGCGCGACTTGGAACAGCTTGCCCGCGAGCATCCACTGCTCCAGCCGGTCCACCATCTCGAACAGATGGTCGAAGGAATCCACGATAAACAGCAGCGGCTGGTAACGGTCGATCTCCGCGCCCTGGTTGATCACCCACTCGAGCTGCAGCGGATACCGCTGCACCTCGTCCGATTCGATGGCGTGCTGCAACTCGCCGTAAGAACTCAGCAGGCCGCTGCCGTAGGCGCAGACGCCCTTCTCGCCGCCGCGCATCAGGCCGAATTCCACCGTGAACCAGAAGAATCGCGAGAGCGCCCGGATGATGCTGGTCAGACGGCTGGCCCGCTCCGCCTCGTCGCGGATGTCCGCCGTCATGCGCGCCGCCGTGTGGGCGCAGTCCCCAAAACGCACCAGCGTGTCCGCGAAAGCCTTGCTGGTATGCATCGGGACGTGGCCGGCGATGTCGTGGAAAATGTCCGGCTCGGGCAGATAATCCATGCGGTCTAACGGGCGAATGGTGATGGTGGTGGGGAACTCACGCCGCCGCAGGCAGTCGAAAAACAGGAATCCCGGCACGTACCCGCTTACTGCTTTGGCCTGAAATCCCGTGAGCGGCTGGAGCCGCTGGTTGATTTCCGAAAGATGCGGGATGCGCTCGGGCGGCAGCGCCAGTGCCTGCACTCCGCGGCGGAAATGGTCGTTGGCATAGCGCTCCCACCGCGGCTGAATCCGCGCATAAAGCTTCCGCCACGCCTCCTGGTTCTCCTCCGAGTATTGCTCGTACGCCTGGCGGATATAGAGGTCGCCGCGCGAGCGGGCTTCCTCCACGAAAGGCGCGTGACCGGTAGTCAGACCCGGTGCGGACACGGTCGATGCCATAATCCCCTCCCTCGGACCCAGTTCCAGTTTCAACCTATCAGATCTGACAACCTCGTGCAAGTGGTGCTGTCGGGCGACAAAATCTCGACGGATGGCCGAAATCCACCACGGCAGGTGGTGGACGGCCGCGCGCCGAAATGAGAGTCCTCGTATTTTCTGACAGTTCCGAATGGCACGCGCCATGCTTTATGGCAGACATCCGCCACCCGGTGAGTGGCGAAAAAGAGGAGGAAAAGATGAAAACCAAATTGATGATCCTGGCCTTGCTGGCCGCCGGCAGTCTGTGCGCGCAGCCGCGATTCTATGCCGGCGTCCGCTTCGGATACGCTCCCGCGCCAGTTGCCGTGGTGGCCGCGCCGCCGGCGCCTCTGGTTTCCTACGTGCCTGCCGCTCCCGGACCCGGTTATAGCTGGGTCGGCGGCTACTGGTATCCCGTGGGTCCGCGCTACTACTGGCATGCCGGATTCTATGCCCGTCCCGCGTTCTATGGCGCACGCTGGATGGCTCCCCGTTATTATGGCGGCCATTATTACGGCGGCTACTGGCGCCGTTAAGTCGCTCTGTGTACGCGGCTGGGGTCCACCGCCTGCCAACGGCCCCAGCCGTCCCCACCCCGATTAGCCCTAAAGAGTCACTCCCGCCTGCCCACCCGGCATCATTTCGAATTTTCGTGCATTCGCATATCATAGAGTGAAACGCGCCAGTTGATTTTCGCCCGGAACGCGCCAAACCTGAATGTGGATAGTCCGATTAGCGTTACGACGCCCCTATACGTTCGTTGTGGTGGCTGTCCTGATCGCCATTCTTGGCGGAGCCGCCATCATCACGATGCCGGTAGATATCTTTCCTTACATCGACATCCCGGTGGTCAGCGTGGTCTGGACCTATGCCGGCCTGCCGCCCGAAGAGATGGAAAAACGCATGGTCACCGTCTTCGAACGGGCCATGACCACCACCGTCAACGACATCGAGCATATCGAATCGCAATCCTATTCGGGTGTATCGGTTACACGTGTTTATTTCCAGCCCAACGCGAAAGTCGAGCTGGCGCTCTCGCAGGTCACCGCCCTAGCCCAAACCCTGCTGCGAATCTTTCCGCCGGGAACTACCCCGCCGAGCATTATTAAATACGACGCATCGAGCGTCCCCATCCTGCAATTGGGGTTGGGCAGCGAAACCTTGAGCGAGCAAGAACTCTACGACCTGGGGCAAAACTTCATACGGACCCAGCTCGCCACCATCCAAGGCGCTGCGGTACCCTCGCCTTTCGGCGGCAAATACCGCGCGGTCATGGTCGACATCAATCCGGAGCTGCTGTTTTCGCGCGGACTCACTCCCATCGATATTTCCAACGCCCTCGGCAACCAGAATCTGATACTTCCCGCCGGCGACGTGAAGATCGGGGCCAGGGACTACCAGGTGAAGATCAACAGCAGCCCGCGCGTGCTGGCCGACCTGAACAACATGCCGATCAAGGTAGTGAACGGCGCCACCGTCTACCTGGGCGATGTGGCCCAAGTGCACGATGGCTACAACGTCCAGTCGAACATCGTACGCATCAACGGCACGCGCGGATCTCTGCTCACCGTCCTCCGCAACGGGCAGGCGTCCACTCTCGCCGTCGTCAACAACGTAAAGAAGGCTCTTCCCAGGATTCTCGCCGGGCTGACCACGGCGCTCAAGGTCCGCCAGTTCTTCGATCAGTCGCTGTTCGTTCGCGCCGCTATTAACGGCGTGGTCCGCGAAGCGGTTACCGCCGCTTGTCTCACCGGTCTGATGATCCTGATGTTCCTGGGAAGCTGGCGCAGCACGCTCATCGTCTGCATCTCCATCCCGCTGTCCATCCTGGTGTCGCTCATCGTTCTCAGCCTCACCGGCCAGACCATCAATGTCATGACACTGGGAGGAATGGCGCTGGCGGTCGGCATCCTGGTGGACGACGCCACGGTGGAAATCGAGAACACGCACCGCAATATGGCCATGAAGAAGCCGCTGGTGCGCGCGGTGCTCGATGGGGCGCAGCAGATTGCCGCCCCGGCGTTCGTTTCCACGCTGTGCATCTGCATCGTATTCGTGCCGGTGCTGCTGCTTACCGGCGCCGCCAAGTATCTCTTCACACCGCTCGCCATGGCGGTGGTCTACGCCATGATGGCGTCCTACCTGCTCTCCCGTACGCTCATTCCGACCATGGTGCATTACCTGTTGAAGGTGGAGGTGAAGCTGTACGCGCGCGGCGAACACGGCGAGACCGCCGGCGGCAAGGGCATCATCTGGAAAACGCATTACATCTTCAACCGCCGCTTCGAGCTGATGCGCGCCTCCTACACTTCCCTGCTCCACTGGGCGCTCGATCATCGCGCTCCGGTGCTCACCGGTTTCGGGGTGTTCATCGCCGCGTCTCTGTTGCTGGCGACATTCATCGGCCGCGATTTCTTTCCTTACGTGGATTCCGGCCAGATGCGCCTCCACGCCCGCGCGCCCTCTGGCACCCGCATCGAAGAGACCGAAACCCTCTTCTCCAACATCGAGCGCGAAATCCGCGCTACCATTCCGCCCGCCGAAATCGAAAACATTATCGACAATATCGGCCTCCCCGCCAGCGGATATAATCTGGCCTTTGGCGACAGCCCCACAATTGGAGTCGGCGATGGTGACATTCTCATCTCCCTCAACCCCGAAAAGCACGGTCCGACGGCGGAGTACACGGACCGGCTGCGCAGGCGCCTGCACGAGAAGTTTCCGGAGGTGACCATCTTCTTCGAGGCGGCGAACATCACCAACCAGATTCTGAATTTCGGGCTGCCCGCGCCTATAGACGTGCAGGTAGTGGGCCGCAACACCGACGCCAATTACCAGGTCGCCGACAAGCTGCGCTCCGAAATCTCGGCCATCCCCGGCGCGGTGGACGTGCACGTCCACCAGGTGGTCGACTACCCCGAACTCCATATCGATGTCGACCGCTCCAAGGCCGGAATGGTGGGGCTCACGCAGAAGGACGTCGCCAACAGCATGCTCATTTCGCTCGCCGGCAGCTCCCAGGTGGCGCCCACGCAGTGGCTCGATTACAACACCGGCGTGAGCTATTTCGTGACCGTGCAGACTCCGCAATACAAGCTGGATTCCATCGAGCGCCTGATGAGCACGCCGGTTTCAACCGGTTCCATTTTCAGTTCTTCCACCACCACATCGCTCGCCGGAGTCGCCAATGCCGGCGATGCCAGCGTGGGCAGCGGTCCCAGCCAGGCGTCGCAAGCCTATGGAAATCCCGGCGCCGCCGCCATCAACCCGCAATTGCTCTCCAATATGGCCAAGTTGTCGCGCAATGTCGCGCCGGAAATCATCAACCACTACAATGTCCAGCCGGTCTTCGACGTCTACGCCAACATCGATCGCCGCGATTTGGGCGCGGTTGGTTCCGGGGTAGAAAAGCTGGTAGCACAGGCGGAAAAAACGCTGCCTCGCGGTAGCAGTATTGTGGTTCGCGGCCAGGTGAGCACCATGCAGACCTCGTTCTTCCGTCTCGGCTTGGGAATGATTCTGGCCGTGGTGCTGGTTTATCTTTTGATGGCCATCAACTTCCAGTCGTGGCTCGATCCGTTTATCATCCTGATGGCGCTGCCCGGCGCTCTGGCCGGCATCGTCTGGATTCTGTTCCTCACGCAGACCACATTTAGCGTGCCATCGTTGATGGGTTCGATTATGTGTATCGGTGTGGCCACCGCCAATAGCATCCTGATGGTGGTCTTCGCCAATGACCAGCGCGAAGAAGGCATGGATTCCCGCTCCGCCGCGCTGGCCGCCGGCCATACCCGCATTCGCCCGGTCATCATGACGGCCAGCGCTATGATTATCGGCATGCTCCCCATGGCGCTCGGCATGGGGGAAGGCGGCGAGCAGAACGCGCCGCTGGGGCGGGCCGTCATCGGGGGCCTGATTCTGGCCACCATCACAACGCTTTTTGTAGTGCCGCTGGTCTACAGCATGCTGCGCACCAAGCCGCCGGTGGACCATGCACGGAGGATTGTGGAGGAAGAACACGAGTATTTGCGCGACGAAATGCTCCTCGGCGAGGACTTGCAATGAACGAGACCAACATCAACAACGAAGAGCAGTTGCGCTCGGAGATCGAAGATCTGAAGCGCCAGTTGGCCGCCAGCAAAGCGGTGCCGAAAGGGCCTTCTTCGCACACTGCCGTGGCGCTGGTGGTGCTCCTTCTCTGCCTGGTGCTGGCCGGCTATTATCTGGGATACCTTCCGCGCCAGAAGCGCGAACTGGCCTTGGCAGCGGAGTCGAAGAGCGATACCGAGGCGTTGCCCCTGGTCACGGTGACGGCGGTGACGCGCTCCGGCGTCACCAGCAGCCTGGTGCTGCCGGGCAACATTCAGGCGGTCACCGAAGCGCCGGTTCTGGCGCGCGCTACCGGATACATCAAAAGCCGCGCCGTCGATATCGGCGATCGTGTCAAGAACGGCCAGGTGCTCGCCGAAATCGAGGCGCCCGAACTCGACCAGCAGATTCTCCAGGCGCAGGCGAGCATCGATCAGGCCGCCAGCACCATCGAACAAAGCCAGGCGGCGCTCGAGCAGGGACAATCCAACGAGGCGCTCGCCAAGATCACTGCCGAGCGTTCGCAGAAGCTTTTCGATCGCAACGTAGTTTCGCGCCAGGATAACGATACCGCGCAAATGCAGTACGCCGCGCAAGAAGCCAATGTTTCGGCCCTTACCAAAGCGGTAGCGGCGGCCAGGAGCAGCGAATCCGCCTTGCGGGCCAACCTCGCGCGGCTCAACGATCTGCAAAGCTACCTGACCGTGCGGGCGCCTTTCGCCGGCGTTATCACGGTGCGCAATATCGATGCCGGCGTGCTGGTCAATGAAGGCAACACACTGCTGTTCCGCATCGCCCAGACCGATCGCCTGCGCACCTATCTCAACGTCCCGCAGGCCGATTCCGGCAGTGTGCGCGTGGGGCAGCATGCCACCCTCGTCGTGCCCGATCTGGGCGGAAGGAAATTCACCGGCGACGTGACGCGCACGGCCAATGCGCTCGATCCCGCCAGCCGCACCTTGCTGACTGAAATCCAGGTGGACAACTCCAGCGGCGCGCTGCTTCCGGGCATGTACAGCGAGGTGGACCTGGCCGTGCCGCGCGCGGCGCCAACGCTGATCATCCCCGCCGATACCCTGGTGGTGCGCGGCAACGGTCCGCAGGTTGCCGTGGTGGATGCGAGCGGCGTGGTGCACTACAAACTCATTCATTTGGGCCGCGATTTCGGCGACCATCTCGAGGTCCTGGACGGGCTCGAGGCCGGTCAGATGCTGGCAGTCAACCCCGGCGACACGGTGCGTGAAGGCGCTCGCGTAAAGCCGCAGGCGGAATCCAAACGATAAATTCGCGACTAATGAGCCGCGACCGCAAGGGAGCGGTACTTTTCCGGATGGACCGGCATATGACGAAATCGAATTTTGCCGCGGTGCTGGCGCTGATGCTTGTTTCCGCTCCCGTCTTCGCTCAAGACCAGGACAAGTTCAAACTCCCCCGCATGAATTTTCCCGTGAACCTCGAGAACTCCACTCGCGTTCACGATCTCGTCCGCGCCGGCAACCTCTACCTTTCCCTCGAAGACGCCCTCGCGCTCGCCATCGAAAACAATCTCGATATCGAGCTCGAGCGCTTCTCCTTTCCCAGCGCGAGTGCCGAAGTTCTGCGCTCGCAGGGAGGCGGAACGCTGCGCGGCCTGAACTTCACGCTCGCCGAAGTGCCCACCGGCGTCGGCGGACCGCTCAGTCCCGTGGAAACCGGAGCGGCGGTCGCGGGACAAGCGGCTACCGGCGTCACCGTAGCCACCAGCGCCACCGAGCTCGGCGTCCTGGGAGCGCCACAGGATAATCTCTCCATCCAGGGAACCGTCCCGCAGTCGAACGGCACGGCCGTTCCATCCTTCGATCCCGCCGTGGTCGGATTGCTGAACTTCACCCATCAGTCGACACCCGAGACCGACGTCCAGTCCTACGGCACCAATTCGCTCGTGACCAACACCTCGACCCTGAACGGCGGCATCGCCACCGGGTTCTCCACCGGCGCCACGGCGTCGCTCACCTTCAACAACGCCCACACAAACTGGAACGCCACCACCTCTGGATTCAATCCGTTCAACGGCTCCTCTCTCGGCATCACCGTCACCCAGCCGCTGCTTCGCGGCTTCGGCAACGCCCTCAACCGCCGCTTCATCCGCATCGCCGGCAACGAACGCAAAATCAGCAGCCTGCTCTTTGAGCAGCAGCTCATCAATACCATCTACGGCGTGGTCCGGCTCTATACCGATTACGTGGCGCTCTATGAAGACGAGAAGGTGAAACAAGAGACCCTCACGCTTGCCCAAAAGCTGCTTGCCGATACCCAGGCGCAGGTGGAAATCGGCACCCTCGCGGTGGTCGAATTGACGCGCGCCAACGCCCAGGTGGCTTCCGCCCGCCTCGCTCTCATCAACGCCCGCGGCCTGCGCGAGGAGGAAGAAGCCATCGTCAAGAACGTGCTCACCCGCCGCAATGACGATCCCGGAATTCGCGACGCGCGCATCATCCCCACCGACACGCTGTCGGTTCCCGAGCAGGAAAACGTCCGCCCCATCCAGGATTTGATGACCGAAGCCTTGAACCATCGCCCCGACCTGGCGCAGGCGCAGCTACAAGTGGAGAATTCGCAAATCGGGCTCGCCGGCTCGCGCAGCGCCACGCTGCCCGAAGTCGATCTCGTGGGCGTGGTGCAGAACAACGGCCTCGCCGGCACCACCAGTCCCGCCCTTCCAAACGGGTACGCCGGATACAACGGCGGATACGGCACCGCGCTGGAGGAGATTTTCGCGCGCAATTACCCGACGTACGGGGTCGGCGTCCAGGTCACGCTGCCGATTCACAATCGCGTGGCCCAGGCCGATCTCGCGCGCGACGAAATCCAGGTGAAGCAGCAGCAGGTGCGCATGGCGCAATTGCAGAACCAGGCCCGCCTGGAAGTGGAAGACGCGCTCATCGCCATGCGCCGCGCGCGCGCCTCCTACCAGGCCGCGGTCGAGGCGCGCCGTCTGCAGCAGGAATCGCTCGAGGCCGAGCAGTCGAAGTTCGAAATCGGCACATCCACGTCCTTCTTCGTGATCCAGTACCAGAGCCTGCTGGCGCAGGCCAAATCTACCGAAATCGCGGCGCAGAGCTCGTACGTCAAGGCACGGGCCGCGCTCCAACGGGCCATCGGCTCGATCCTCGACGACAACCACATTTCAATCGACAACGCCATCAAGGGTAAGATGTAGGGGTTGATCGCTTCTCTCTCGCGGCGCTTCCGCCTCCGGCGCATGCAGCGTTTCGTGCGCGAGTGCGGCATTACCGCGGAAACGCGCGTCCTCGATATCGGCGGCACGCCCGTCAACTGGGAACTCATTCCCGTCACGCCGCGCCTGGTTCTATTGAACATGCCGAGCTCCGAAGAGGTCTTCGGCATCGCCAGCGGCATCCCATGGGTTGCGGCCGACGGCCGTCAACTGCCCTTTCGGGATGCCGCCTTCGACATTGTTTTCAGCAACTCCGTGATCGAGCACGTGGGCGATCGGACGAGCCAGGAGCGTTTCGCCCGCGAAGTGGCTCGCGTAGGCCGTGCTTATTGGGTGCAAACACCCAACCGCTGGTTTCCAGTGGAGCAGCACCTGCTCACGCCGTTCGTGCATTGGCTGCCGAAGCGCTGGCAGGGCGCCATCTTGCGCCGCGGCACCGTATGGAGCGCGCTCACCCGCCCCACGCCCGATCGCCGCGAGTTTTACGTCGAACACTTCCTGCGCGACATTCGGCTGCTCGGTGCTCGCGAACTCGCGCGCTTCTTCCCCGAAGCGCGCATCGTTCGTGAGCGATTCCTGGGGATGACGAAATCGTTGATCGCGTGCGGGGCGCCGCCACCGAAATCGACGTCACGCTGAATCGGCGTCGTCCCCGCCTTTCGCGCCAATTCGGCGGCTTGGGCATTGCCCACGGCATCGAACTTGAGACCGCTTGGCATCGGTTATTCGAGACGCTACGCCAAGTGGGGCAGCCAATCTTGGCTGCAGCCGCCTTTCAGGCGGCCAAGCCGCCTTTCAGGCGGCCACCCTCGCGTCAATCCGCAGAATCCGGCTAAAAGCCGGATGCAGGCAGGATTGCCTGGCAGGATTGCCTGCCCCACAAATCCCAGCGATGAGTGCCTTTCCCTATTGCCAGCCGCCGCCCAGCGCCCGATAAAGCTCGACGAACGAAAGCAGTTCCCGCAGGCGCAGTTGCGCCAGAGTCAATCGCCCCTCAAACAGATTGCGCTCCGCGTCGAGCACTTGCAGGTAGCTGTCCATCCCACCCTGATAGCGGAGATTGGAGAGGCGCGTGGTCTCCTGCAGAGCGTGAACCAGTTGATCCTGTTGGCGGCGCTGCTCGCGGGTATCGCGATAGCCGATCAAGGCATCGGATACCTCGCGGAAAGCATTGTAGATCGCCTTCTGGTATCCGATTACGATCTCCTGCTTTTGCGCCTCGCTCAATCGCACGGCCGCCCGCACCTGGCCGGCGGTGAAAATCGGCAGGTTGGCAACGGGGGAGATGAACCAGTTACGGGCGGGCTTGGTAAACAGGTCGGTCAGCGCCCGGCTTTGCCAGCCCAACAGACCAGTCAGCGAAATTTGCGGGAAGTAGTACGCCTTTGCCACGCCGATCTGCGCGTTGGCGGCAATTAGCCTCTGCTCGGCCTCGCGGATATCGGGCCGGCGCTCCAAAAGCGAGGATGGCAGCCCGGGCGGCAGCTCCGGCGGCAGGCCGGAATCGTCCATCGCTTTTCCGCGCGGGATCTCGCCGGGAGTCTTTCCCAAGAGTAAACTGAGCGCGTCTTCGGTTTGTCCGATGTCGCGCTGGGTCGCCGCCAACTGAGCGGAGGCGATATACAGGAACTGCTCCGCTTGGTGGACGTCCAGCGCCGTGACGGCTCCGTGCTCGTGACGCACGCGCACCAGTTCCAGGTTGTGTGCAGCTATCTGCTCGGTGGAGCGGGCGATTTCCAGTTCCAGGTCGCGCTCGCGCAGCGTGAAATAGGTATCGGCGACATCGGCGATCAGCGAGATAAGCACACCCCGCCGCGCTTCCTCTGCCGCCAGGTACTGCGCGCGCCCCGATTCGTTCAGCCGCCGCAACCGTCCCCAAAGATCGAGTTCCCAGGAAAGCGCCGCTCCCACCTGCGTATAGCTGGAGGATATCGAAGTGGTCCCGGGCGGCAATTCCGTGTTGGAGCCGATCAGGGAGGGCAGGCTTCCGGTAAATCCGGCCTGCCCGTACAGGAACGGATAGCGATTGGCGCCGGTAATGCGGAACTGCGCGCGCGCTTCCTCCACCCGCTGCGCGGCCATGGAGAGGTCCAGATTCTGTGCGAGCGCGGTGGCGATGAGCTGGCGAAGCGTATCGTCGGCGAATAGTTCCGTCCACTTGGTGTCCGCGAGCGAAGCCGCCGATGGCGCGGCAGAAGCACCGCGATACGAATCCGGGACAGGCACCGCCGGCCGCTTATAATTCGGCCCGACCGTGCATCCGGCCAGCAGGAGCATCGCCAGAATCGGGCTAGAAAGGCGGACTGAAGAGGTACTTGGAAAAGCACCGCTCCCTTGCGGTCGCGGCTCAGCAGGCGCTGTCGTTGCAACGCATGACTGAGGAGCCGCGACCGCAAGGAAGCGGTGCCTTGGAATTTGCCCCAATTTTGCAACGAATCGAACCGTATTGGGGCTAGAGCGCTTCATGAGGATTCTCCGTTGCCGGTTCGACACCCGGATGCGATACCAGCCGCTGAATCACGAAGAAGAGCACCGGCACGATGAAGATGGCGAGCAGCGTGGCCGCGTTCATGCCGCCGAACACCGCCGTCCCTAGCGAGCGCCGGGAAGCCGCGCCGGCGCCCCTGGCGGTCAGCAGCGGAGTAACTCCCAGGATGAACGCGAAAGAGGTCATCAGGATGGGCCGCAGACGGAGACGGGCCGCTTCCAACGCCGATTCGCGAATGGGCAGGCCGCGCTCATGCCGCGAGCGGGCGAATTCCACAATCAGGATGGCGTTCTTGGCGGCCAGCCCGATGAGCGTCACGATGCCAATCTGCGTGTAAATATCGTAGGGGTAGGCGCGCAGCCAGACGGCCACCAGCGCCCCAAACAATCCCAGCGGCACGGCCATCAAAACCGCGAAGGGAATCGACCAGCTCTCGTAGAGCGCGGCGAGGAAGAGAAATACCAGTACCGCGGCAAACCCGAAAATCACGCCCTCGTGCCCTTGCGCCAGTTTTTCCTGGTAGGTTGTCCCGGTCCACTCGTAACTGTATCCGGTCGGCAGAACGGAAGCCGCCAGGTCCTCCATGGCCTTCACCGCCTGGCCGCTGCTGTATCCTGGCGCCGGCCCGCCCAGCAACTGAACGGCGCGATTGCGATTATAACGGTAGATCACTTCCGGTCCGGCCGTCGCGGTCACGGTGGCCAGCGTTCCCATCGGAATCATGCTTCCGCCTGCGCCGCGGACGTAGAACCGGTTGATGTCCCGCGGCCGGCTGCGGAACTCCGGTTCGGCCTGCACCAGCACCTGCCACGTCCGGCCGAATACGTTGAAATCGTTCACGTAGAGTCCGCCGAGGAAGGTTTGCAGGGTATCGTACGCATCCGTGGTCGGGATCCCGAGAGTCTGCACCTTGTCGAGATCGAGGTCCACCTTGTAGGCCGGCACATTGGAGCGAAAAGTGTTGACCAGCGGCGTCAGTTCGGGGCGGCGCCGGGCAGACTGCACCACCAGGTCGGCGGCCTGCGCCAGGTTCTCGACGCCGGAACCGGTGCGATCTTCCAGCATGAACTGGAATCCGCCGGTGGTGCTCAGCCCGAGAATCGGCGGAAGGCCGAAGCCGTTCACCAGCGCCTCCGGTACCTGCGCGAATTCCTTCTGCATGCGAGCCAGGATGGCCGGGAGCGTGCGATCGGGCGTATCCCGATCGTCCCAGGGGGTCAGCCGCGTGATCACCGTCGCAACGTTCGAACTGCTGGTGCGAGTGGTGATATCGAGGCCGCCGAGTACGAACGTGCCCGCCACGCCGGGAATGCGGCGGACAATATCTTCCACGCGCCGGCTGACGGCCTCGGCGCGCGGCATGGACGCCGCATCGGGAAGGCGCACGGTGACGAAAATCGTGCCTTGGTCCTCTTCGGGAAGGAAGCCCGCTGGCAGGTGTCGGAAAAGCGCGCCGGCCGCTATCCAGAAGCACACCAGGCCGAGCAGCGCCAGCGCGGGCTTGCGGATCAGGCCCGAAACGCCGCCCAGATACCGGTTGCGAGTCCAGTCGAAACCGCGGTCGAATCCGCGAAAGAAACCCGCCAGCAAGCCGCCAGCCTGCATTTTCGGACGAAGCAGAATAGCGCTCAGCGCGGGGCTGAGCGAAAGCGCGTTGAAGGCCGAAATCAGCACCGACGCGGCGATGGTGAGCGCGAACTGCTTGTAAATCTGGCCGCTGATACCGCCCAAAAAAGCGACCGGAATGAAAGCCGCCGCCAGAATGCAGGCGATGGCCACTACCGGCGCCGAGACTTCATCCATTGCCAGGATGGCGGCCTGACGTGGCGCCACACCCTCGTCGATATGGCGCTGCGCCGCTTCCACCACCACGATGGCGTCATCCACCACGATGCCGATCGCCAGCACCAGGCCGAACATGCTGGTCATGTTGATGGAAAATCCGAGCAGCGGAAACAAGGCGAACGTGCCTACGATCGCCACCGGCACGGTGAGCAGCGGAATCAGGGTGGCGCGCCAGTTTTGCAGGAACAGAAAGACCACCACGATCACCAGGCCGGTGGCAATAAACAAAGTCATCATCACTTCGTGGATAGCGGCGCGGACGAAGACCGAGGAATCGTAAGGGATGACGTAGTCCATGCCGGCGGGGAAATTCTTCTTCGCCTGCTCCATGAAACTGCGCACGCGATCGGCCGTCGCCACCGCGTTCGCCCCGGGAGAAAGATACACGATGAGGTTCCCGGAAGGCATCCCGCTGACGCGGCTGAAGCCGGAGTATGTGAACGCGCCGAGTTGCACGCGGCCGATGTCGCGAATGCGCAGAAGGCCCGTGTCCGATTGGCCGCGCAGCACGATGTTGCCGAATTCACCGGGGTCCGCCAGGCGCCCGCGTGCGGTGAGGCTGTACTGGTAATCCGTGCCCGCGGGCGCAGGCGGCTGGCCCAGCGAGCCCGCCGGATTCTGCCGGTTCTGGGCGTTAATGGCGTTATTGATGTCGCTGGCCGTAATTCCCAGCGCGGCCATGCGGTCGGGGTTCACCCACACGCGCATCGAGTAGACCTGGTTGGCGCCCAGGCGGCATTCGCCCACTCCGTCCAGGCTGGCCACCTGGTTCAGGAGATTGATTTGCGCATAGTTCGTGAGGAACAGCGAATCGTAACGTCCATCGGGCGAAATCAGGCTGACGCTGGTGAGGAAGGCCGTGGAGACCTTCTTCACCACCACGCCCTGGCGCTGCACATCCACCGGCAGGCGCGGCATGGCGATGTTCACCCGATTCTGCGTCTGGACTGTTGCGGTGTCGGGGTTCGTGCCCAGCCGGAAGGTGACCTGAATGGAGAGCGAGCCGTCGTTGCCGCTGCTCGACAGGAAATACAGCATGCCATCCAGTCCGATAAGCTGCTCTTCGATGGGCTGTGCCACCGTCTTCTCGATGTCCTGTGCGTTGCCGCCCAGATATGTGGTGGTAATTTGCACTACCGGCGGCACCACCTCGGGATAGCTGGCCACCGGGAGACCCGGAATCGCGACCGCTCCAAGGATCACGATCACGATGGCGATCACCATCGCGAACACGGGATGAGCGATGAAGAACCGCGCCATGGCTAGCTTCCCGCCTTACGCCCGGCTCCGGAAGTTTCATCCGGCGCGACATACGGCTTCGGTTCGACCCGCATCCCGGGGCGTACTTTCAACTGGCCTTCAACGATGACGCGGTCGCCGGCTTTCAGACCTTGTTCCACGATCCAGTAAGAGCCCAAGGGATCGCCGGTGACGATGATCTGCTGAACCACCTTATTGTCGGCATCCACGGTGTAGACCGTCCGCATGCTCTGCAACTGCTGCACGGCCCGTTGCGGCACGAGGATGGTGTTCCTGCGCTGCGCCGTTTGCACACGGACGCGTCCGAACTGTCCCGGGAGAAGGGCGTGTTTCGGATTGGGAAACTGTGCCTGCACCTCCAGCGTCCCGGTCTTGGGATCCACCTGGTTCAGCGCGTTCGCGATGTGTCCAGACAAGGGATATTGCGATTGGTCCGCCAGGATGAGCGTGACCGGCAAGGCGCCGCCGGGCATTGCCTGTCCGTCCTTGGTGTACGCCAAGTAATCCGCTTCGGTGACTTTGAAGCGCACCCAGATCGGATCGAGCGGGACGATGGTGGTGAGCGGTTGGAGCGAAGTGGGCGTCACCAGCCCGCCAATCGGCGCCAGCGTATCGCCGATGCGGCCGTCAATGGGCGAGGAAATCGTGCCGTATTGCAGGTTCAGCTCGGCCGTCTGCAAAGCCGCCCGCAAGGCTTCGACCTTGGCTTTCATACTGTCGATCTGGGTGCGCGTGGAAAGCGCGGTCTGATCGACATTGGCTTTCAGGGCGGCGACGTTCGCGGTGTTGGCCTTGAGCGCCGCGGTCGCGGCATCCAGATCCTGCTTGGAAGCGGCATCGGCTTCCACTATCGGAGTCAGGCGATCGACATCCTGCCGCGCTTTCACCAGATTGGCTTCCGCCGCCGCCAGGTTGGCCTGCGCCTGGAGCAACGCCACCTGTTTCTGTGCGAATTCCAGATCCGCCTCGGCCTGGTGCAGATTGCCTGCGGCCTGCTCGACCGCGGCCTTATAAGGACGCAGGTCCAATATGTAGAGAACCTGGCCCGCTTTGACATCGTCGCCTGGGCGAAAAAGCCACTGGTCGAGGTAGCCCTCCACCCGTCCGCGAATCTCCACCATGTTCCGGGCATAGGTCTGCGCCGCGAAATCGGACTCGAGCCCCACGTCGCGTTGCGCGATGGTCGCCACCAAAACCGGCGGCGGTGAGGATTCGGCGGGGGTGTTCCGCTGGCCCGACGCGCGGCATCCGGTCAGGAGAACCGCGGAAAGAAAACCAATTAAGATCGAGACCGATGCATCGTGACCACGATCTGTCTGAAAAAGTGACATTGCCTGCGGCCTTGGGACCGTGGCTATCGGAAGCGCCGGCCGCTTCCCTCTGGCTTCCGGCGCGCATCTCTACCGATGCGAATCCGACTCTGCCCGCCCAACCGCGCAACGATCCGCTACCTTGATTTAATACCTGATTATCTAATATTGCGCCTGCCGTGTCACGCTTGCGGACTGGATGAGGCAAAATTCGGTCATTTTACGCGATGTTCTGTGACGGAGGGGAAATTATGCCCAGAGCGTGGCTCGCACTGATTCTCCTGGTGGTTGGGATATGGTGGTCGCTTCACCGGACGCATGCCGTTCCGGTTCGCAGTTTGCCCGATGGTTTTACCGCCGCGGCGGCCGGAAGCGGGCATCTGCTCACGGCCTCATTCTCGGAGTTCTCCGGTGCGACGGATGCCTCGCGGGGCGCGATTCGCGCTCTGGCGGCCTATTTCGACGCGCCGCCCCGCGTCCGCGCGGCGGTTTCCGACTCCAACGATAGCCAGGCGCAGGTGTTTTTCGATGCGCACATCGCTTCCACTCCCGTGGCCGGTGTAATTCTGGTGTCGATGAACGGCGGCACAAGCACCGTCAGCGTGCTCTACGACCGTCCGCAATCCCTGCGCGATTCTCTCGCGCAGATGGCCCGGAGCGGGCCCGCCGAGCCGCGGATTCTCGTGGAACGGCCGGTGAACTGGCAGGCTTACAATTTTCCGGATGGCAGCGGCAGCATCAATCTTCCCGAAGGTTGGGTCTTCGACGGCGGGGAGCAAGGCGAAGTCCAAGCGCACGGATCGCATGGCGAATACCTCCAGTTCGGCCGGCCGAATTACATACAGGAGTATGCCCTGCCGGGGTCGGGGAGCATCATGATCATGCCGTATATCAGCGACCCGGTGGAGGCCCTGGTGGCTTTTGAGCGCCAGCAGGGCATGGAGCTTCGCATCCTCGACTCGCAGCACGATCAGGCGCCCAATCTGAGCCTGGCGCTCTACGATTACACCGCCAACGGTGTGCCCTGCCGGGCTTTCGCTTACCTCCAGACTATGCTGACTCCGGGAGGAGGCTCGTGGATTCTCTACACCTCCTACGTGGCGGCTCCGGTGGATGGCTTCGCCGGCTCGTTTCAAACCCTCCTCGACATCTGGAAGACCTATCGCATCAGCGGGAAGCTGATCGGCGAGCGCATCCAAGCGGCCGCCCAATCGATGCGCGAGGCCGGCGAGATCCTGCGCCAATCCAACGCCAACACCAGCGAGACGTATCGCCGCACCAACTATGCCTGGGAACTCTGCCGGCGGGAACAGGACTTGATCGAAGATACCTGGGATCACGAGCGGGGCACGGTCGATACCATCGACGCCCATCATCTGGTGGATGAACTGAATCGCCAGGAGGGAAGTGAGCGCTGGCGAGTGGTTCCGATGTCCGAATACTAAGGGCGCCGGACGCGCGTGTTACAATTTGAATTACCGCGCAAAACCTCCCCGCTGTACCTCCTCTGCTTCGCGCGCGTATCAGCCGCTGAAACAACAATGAAGTTCACCACCATCGCCCTGTCCCTGGGTTGCACTGCCGCCATCTGCGGTCTGGCCGCGCAATCCCATCTGTTTTCGTTCAAACCTGCTCATTCCCAGGCTTTTGTAAATGTCCGTAAAATGCTCGACCGCTCCTGGCTGTCGTTGCTCAACCTGACTCCTGGAACGGTGCGCTCGCTGGTCGACGCCGGTGAAAACCGGGCGAAAGCCACCGTTCTGCCGCTGGTTTCCAAGGTCGACGCACTGGCGTTAATCTCCGGATCGGCGGCCAAATACCGCGTACCGGCGGCATTTGTTGCCAGCATTGTGGCCGCGGAATCGGACTTCGACCCCACCGCCGTTTCCTCGAAAGGCGCCATCGGACTGATGCAGTTAATGCCGGACACAGCGAGAGAATTCGGCGCCGATCCCGAAGTTCCGGCGGAGAATGTCGATGCGGGCACGCATTATCTGCACTGGCTGATGGTGCGGTATCGGAACACCCGCGGGCCGATCGAGCGCGTCATCGCGGCCTACAACGCAGGTCCGGGCATGGTCGACCGCTATGGCGGTGTGCCGCCGTTCCGCGAGACGCGCAGCTACGTGACGCGGGTGCTGGGCTTCCTCAAGCAGTTCAGCCGGGGAAGACGGACGTAGCCCGCGCGGCGGTCAGGCGGGCTCGGCGACAATCCCGGCGTGCGCGAGCGCCGCTTCCACCTCCGCGGGCCGCATGCGGGTGGCGTCGTACTCCACCATCAGCGAGTCGGCGCCGAGCTTCACCTTCTGGATTCCGTAGATGTCGCTCATATTGGATAGCTTCGCCATGCTGCCGTCGTCGAGCGGCTGCCGCAGGCGGAAATGCATCTGCACACGCGTCATAAAACTTAGGATCGCATAAGGCAAGATCTCTCGCAGAGACGCCAATGTCGCGGAGAAAGACGTGCACGAATGCGGACGTCTCAACGCATTCTGTAGCGTTTTTCTCTGCGTTCTCTGCGACTCTGCGTGAAAAAGCTTTGCCTTTTGCCTTTCTCCGTGCGCGGTGAACATCGAACGCTCACTCCGGCAAGTCCGCCTCGCCTTCCAGCTCCGCCAGGAGTTGCTCCGCCAGCGCGCGATAGCCGGCGTCGAATTCGGAGTCGGATTCCGGCGGCAGATGCGCTTTCACCCACTCCTTCAGGATCTCCGTGACCGGTTTGGCCACAGCCTCCTCGGCTCCCGGTTCGAAACGGAGCGGGATCTCCGAGCGTTGAATGGCGGCGAGAAGCAACTCCGGAAACTTCATGAAACCTCCGCGTGATGATTGACCGGTCCGCAACCGTGCCCCAATCCGGGATTGCCGCGGATGGCCTCGTGAATGAAACGCTTGGCGCGCGCCACCGCTTCCGCCAGTCCGCAACCCGCGGCGAGACTCGCGGTAATGGCGGCGGAATAGGTACAGCCGGTGCCGTGGGTGTGGCGGGTGTCGATGCGCGGGGCGGGGAAGTCGCGATACTCCACGCCATCGAACAGCACATCCACCGGGTCGGACGCCAGGTGGCCGCCTTTGATCAGCACCGCGCGCGCTCCCATTGAGCGAATGACGCAAGCTGCGTGGCGCACATCTTCGATGCCGCGTATCGTCAGTCCCGTGAGCGCCTCGGCTTCCGGCACGTTGGGCATGGCGAGTGCGGCGAGTGGCAGCAGCAGTTCACGCATCGCGCGCATCGCCGATTCCGGCAGGAGTTCGCGCCCGTGCGTGCTCAGCATTACCGGATCGACTACCAGCGGAAATGCGAAATCGGCGGCCATGCGCGCCACCGCCTCTACCACCTCCACCGATCCGAGCGCGCCGGTCTTCGCCGCGGCAGGTGGAATGTCTTCGATCACCGCGGCAATCTGCTGTTCCACCAGCCATGCGGGCAGCACCTCCACGCTGGAAACTCGCACCGTGTTCTGCACCGTGAGGAGGGTGATCACCGCTTCGCCGTATGCCCCGAACTGGTGGAAGGTTTTGAGATCGGCCTGGATGCCCGCGCCGCCGCTCGGGTCCGAACCGGCGATGGTGAGAGCCACGGGCAAATGGCGCATGTTCTAGTGTACTGCGCGGGGCAGGGCCGGATTTAACAATGCCTCGGGATCGTCGGTGCAGTAATATTGAAGCTCAGAGGTATATCGATGCTGTCCACCCGAACGCTCGCCCTTACTCTGTTTGTCGCGGTGTGCGCCTGGCCGCAACCTTCCAATCGGGGATATTACCGCTTCCCCGCCATTTCCGGACAGACCATCGTCTTCACTTCGGAGGGCGACCTCTGGGAGGTCGGCATCGAAGGCGGAACCGCTCGCCGGCTGACCACTCACCCCGGCGAAGAGACGCACGCCGCCTTTTCCCCCGATGGCAAGACGCTGGCCTTCTCGGCGAATTACGAAGGTCCGACCGAAGTGTACACCATGCCCGCTTCCGGCGGATTGCCCACGCGCCGCACGTTCGATGGCGACGCGACGGTGGTGGGGTGGACGCCCGGCGGCAAGGTTCTTTACTCCACCCAGCACTACGCGACGCTGCCCGATGACCAATTGGCCACTGTCGATCTCGAAAACCGCGTGGAACTCGTGCCGCTGGCGCAGGCCGACCAGGGCGTCTACGACAAGACCGGCGCCACGCTCTTTTTCACGCGCTATCCCTTCCAGGGCAGTTACTCGAAACGCTATCAGGGCGGCACCGCGCAGAATCTGTGGAAATATGCGGCCGGCGCCGCCGAGGCCATTCCGCTCACCGCCGATTTCGCCGGCGCCAGCAAAAACGCCATGTGGTGGAACGGCCGCGTCTATTTCCTTTCCGACCGCGACGGCACCGTGAACCTCTGGTCGATGGACGAGAACGGCAAAAACCTGAAGCAGCTTACCCACCACCAGGGTTGGGATGCCAAGGATGCGTCGCTTTCCCAGGGCCGCATCGTTTACCAAATGGGGGCCGATCTCCGCCTCTACGAAATAGCCTCCGCGAGCGATAAGGTGGTTCCCATCGAACTGGCCTCCGATTTCGATCATCTGCGCGAGCACTGGGTGAAGGACCCGTTCAACTACAACAGCGCCGTGCACGTTTCGCCCGATGGATCGAAAGTGGTGCTCACCGCGCGTGGGCGGGTTTTCGTGGCGCCGCTGAAAAACGGCCGCTTCGTCGATGTGGCCGAGCACAAGCCGGGGCGCTACCGGGATGCGCGCTTCCTCGACGACAAGAATCTGCTGGTGCTTTCCACCGAAACCGGCGAGGTGGAGTTCTGGAAGGTGCCTGCCTCCGGCGGTGGCACACCCGAGCGCCTCACCACCGATGGCAAAGTGTTGCGTTGGGAAGGCGTGCCCTCGCCCGACGGAAAATGGATCGCGCATCAGGATAAGGACAATCAACTGTGGCTGCTGAACATCGCGGACAAGAGCGAAAAACTGATCGCCAACGCCCGCACCAGCGGCAACAGCGATCCGCAATTCAACTACGTGCGCTGGTCCTCCGATAGCCGTTGGATCACTTATGACCTGGAAGCGCCCAACTTACAAAACCGGATCGTGCTGTATAACATCGAGACAGGTTCGGTAACGCCGCTTACTACCGATCGCTACAGTAGCCGTTCGGCGGCCTGGAGTTCCGACGGCAAGTGGATCTATTTCATCTCCGACCGGAATTTGCAGAGCGTCGTGCAGTCGCCGTGGGGATCGCGGGCGCCCGATCCTTACTTCGACAAGATGGACAAGATCTACATGCTGGCGCTGAAAAAGGGAGAACGTTCGCCCTTCGAACCGCCCGACGAATTGCACCCCGAAAATGGCGATAAAAAGGACGAGCCCGAGAAGAAACCCGAGCCGGAAAAGAAAACCGAACCGGCCAAGGCGGCGGACGCTTCCAAGCCGGCCGATGCCGCCCAGGCAAGTGAGAAGAAGCCGGACGAACAAAAACCGGATGAGAATAAGGCCGACGACAAGAAAGCCGACAACAAGAAGGACGACAAGAAGATCGACATCGATCTCGATGGCATCGCCGCCCGCATCCAGGAAGTGCCCGTGAGCCCCGGCAACTACGAGAACCTCAACGTGGCGGGCAAACGCATCTGCTACCAGAGCTTCGACGCCGAAGACCACAGCAAGAACTCGCTTCAGTGCCTCGATATCGCCAACAAGGGCGATAAGCCGGATACCTTAATGGATGGCGTCTCGGCATTCGAAGTATCCGCCGACGGCAAGAAGATGCTCATCGTCAAACGCAACGACTTATACGTCGTGGACGCCGGCGCTCACGGATCGAGCCTGCGCGACAAGACTCTCTCCGACGATACCGTGGACCTGCGTGGCTGGACTTTTTCGGTCATTCCCAGCGACGAGTACAAGGAAGCTTTCCAGGACGCCTGGCGCCTGCACCGCGATTATTTCTACGACAAAGACATGAACGGCGTAAACTGGGCCGCGATGCGCGATAAATATGGCGAGCTGGTGAACCGCGTTCATGACCGCGAGGAACTCAACGACCTGATTTCCGAAATGGTCGGTGAGCTTTCCGCCCTGCACACTTTCGTGCGCGGTGGCGATATCCGCCAGGGGCCGGACCACATTGCCCTGTCCGCTCTCGGCGCCTACCTGGTGCGCGACGACAAGGCCGGTGGCTACCTGGTGAAGCACGTCTATCGCTCCGATCCCGACCGTCCTGACCACGCGTCTCCGCTGGCGCGTCCCGCAGTAGACGTCCACGACGGCGACGTTCTCTTGGCCATCAATAATCAGGATGTCCTCAGCGCGCCCGACCCCAGCGAACTGCTTCGCAATCAGGCCGGCAAACAGGTGCTGCTGCGTGTGCGCACCGGAGACAAGACGCGCGAAGTGATCGTGAAGCCCTTCGGTCCCGGCGGCGAACGCAATCTGCAATACAACGAGTGGGAATACACCCGCCGCCTACAGGTGGAACAGGTGTCCGGTGGCAAGATCGGCTACATCCACCTGCGCGCCATGGGCTCCGGCGACATCAATCGTTGGGAGGAAGAGTACGCGCCGGTGTTTGACAACGACGGCCTCATCATCGACGTCCGCCACAACAACGGCGGCAATATCGATAGCTGGATTCTCGGCAAGCTGCTGCGCAAGGCCTGGATGTTCTGGCAGCCGCGCACAGGCGTGCCGCTGTGGAATCAGCAGGAGGCATTCCGCGGCCACATGGTGGTGCTCTGCGACGCCTTTACCGCGTCCGATGGCGAGGCCTTTACCGAAGGTTTCAAAAGGCTCGGATTGGGCAAGGTCATCGGCACCCGCACTTGGGGCGGCGAAATCTGGCTGAGCGGGAGCAATTTTCTGGCGGACCGCGGCATCGCGACTGCGGCGGAAAATGGCGTGTTCGGACCCGAAGGCAAATGGCTGATCGAGGGCCACGGCGTGGAGCCGGATATCGTGGTCGACAATCTCCCCCACGCGACATTCGAGGGCAAAGACGCGCAATTGGAGGCCGCCATCGCGTATCTCCAGTCGGAGATCAAGGCGCATCCCGTGCCGACCGTTACGGTGCCGAAGTACCCCGATAAGTCGTTCCATTCCCCGGCCACGCCGCCCACCGGCGCCGGGAACCGGGCCAATCGCTAGCACGCGCTGCTCTCGCGCTCTTGACCGCGACCCGTTACGCCCGCGACCCGTTACTGAGCCGCGACCCGTTACTGAGCCGCGACCGCAAGGGAGCGGTGCCTCTCCGTCTGCCTTTAGTTGTGTTTTACCACAACTAACCCTTTCGCTTTCATGAGCCTACGGCCCGCGAGCCGCTCACCCCGTTCAACCCGCCAACACGCCGTACAACCAACAATTTTAACGGTTTAATGCCGATCCATCGCGTCGCGCAGGCGAATTCCCTATACTTTTGGTATCAAGCCAGGAGTGTGGTTGAACGATGCACAAACCTATCAAATACGCCGAAAAGGTTTTCACCTACGCTGCAAATGCGGGTTGGTTCGTCTTCGATAAGCTCAATCAAATCGGTCAAAATCCCGGTTTCACTCCGAAGTGGTCGGAGAAACCACTCCTGAAGTCGTGGGAAAAGACCAAGCCCCCGCTGGGTTGGCCGCGCACGACCGATTCCCTCTGCCCCAGGTGCATCCCCGAGGTCCGCAAGCAGATCCTCGACGGCAAGACGCCCCTCGATGTCCTCTACACCGATAAGCCGGGCGAGATCAAAGCGCAGGTCATCGAGCGTGACGGCAAGATTCTCATGGTGAAGGATTGCCCTATTCACGGGCATTTTGAAGACGTGATGGCCATCGACACCGCGTTCTTCAAGCACCTGGAAGACGTCTTCCCCGGCCGCGACATTCGCGCCCACAACGATTCCCGTCTGCACAAGCATGGCTCGAGCACCATCACCCACGGCCGCGGGTCGGTGCTGACCGTCGACCTCACCAACCGCTGCAACATGATGTGCGACCCGTGCTTCATGGACGCCAACCAGGTGGGGTTTGTGCATGAATTGACCTGGGACGATATCAAGACGCTGCTCAACAATGCCATCACCATCAAGCCGAAGCGGCAGATGTCGGTGCAATTCTCAGGCGGCGAGCCGACCATCTCGCCCTATTTTCTGGACGCCGTCCGCTACGCGCGCGAAGTGGGATACACCTCCGTTCAGGCGGCCACCAACGGCATCGAATTCGCCAAGAGTCCGGAATTCTGCAAGGCTGCGGCCGACGCCGGCTTGCGCTATGCCTATCTGCAGTTCGATGGCATCGGCAACGCCGCCAATGCCCATCGCAAGGTGGGCAACCTGTTCGACGTCAAGCTGCGCGCTATTGAAAATCTATACTCCAACGGCGTCGACATTATTCCGGTGATCACCATCATCAACGGGATCAACAACGAGCAGGTCGGCCGCATCGTGCAGTTTGCGCTCGACAACCCCAAGCGGATTCCGTTCCTGTCGTACCAACCTGTGAGCTTCACGGGCCGCGACGAGGCCGTCACCGACGAGCGCCGCGCCGCCCAGCGCTACACCCTCTCCCACCTCGCGCACGACGTAAAGAATCAGACCGGCCTGGGCGAGCCCGCCCGCGACTGGTTCCCGATTTCGTTCATCTCCACCTTCTCTGATTGGAGCGACCTGGTGCACGGCCCGCAGTACGCCTGGGGCCAGTTGAGCTGCGGCTGCCACCCCAATTGCGGCGTCGGCATGGCGGTGATGGTCGACAAGGAAACCAAGGAAGCCAAGCCGGTGACCGAGTTTTGGAATTGCGACCAGCTCGCGCGCGACGTGGCCAGCATCAACGACGCGGCTCGCGGCAAGTGGCCGTCGATTATCGGCATGGCGCTCGCCGCCGCGCGCAATTACGACCCCTTCAAATCGCCCACGCACTTCAAGCTGAGCGATCTTTTCAAGAAGCTCGACAAGACGT
>Ga0181521_10000375_pt1 | contig 54206 bp, 46 predicted proteins | sample PEATcosm2014_Bin_32_FD_119764 | JGI IMG/M metagenome (GOLD analysis project Ga0181521, IMG submission 119764) | Peatland microbial communities from MTU Mesocosm Facility, Houghton, MI, USA - PEATcosm2014_Bin02_60_metaG | ecosystem: Environmental > Terrestrial > Soil > Wetlands > Peat | place... | reverse complement strand
TGCCTGCGCTGCGATTTTCTGCCGGAGTGCCACATGGCATCGACCGAGATCCGGGACCGGCGCCGTACGCTGCGCTACCGGAACCTGGTGATCAAGCAGATGGTGCAAATGAAGAACCGGGTACCGTGCCCACTCCAGAAGAGAAATACTACGACGGCATGAACACCCTGCTGGCTCCGGTGCGTGCGGCCAAGAGCCTAGTTCAAACAGTCCTCATTATTCTGCTGCTGATTGGAGCAGGGTTGTTCTACCCCATTACCTGCTTCCTCTCCAACACCCATGACGGCATAGTCCGACTCGCACCCAACCCCATGCCAGAGGGGAACTCGGGACGCTTACTTTGCGAGTGCAGAATGAGCGTTTTCTATATCCTTATTGCAGAAAAATCGCAAAGCAGCCGAAAGGTCTCTTTTCTCTTTGAGATGAAATATGGTCATGGCATCGACGATATTTCGACTGGAAATAGCTTTTACCCCAGCACGCACTAATTCGCTTTGGAGCAGAGGCATGTCAAATCGTGCGATGTTGAATCCGGCGACATCGCTATCGGCAAAGACTTCGCGAATCTCACCCAGCGAGTCGCGGAAAGTCGGCTCGTCTTTAACGTCCTCATCACGTATCCCGTGTATTTGGGTAGCCTCTTCTGGTATAGCCATCTCTGGATTGAAACGCCACTCGTACTCGCTTCGCCTCCCGTCAGGCCACAGCTTCACAACAGCAAGTTCGACAATCCGGTCTATCCCCAAAATCGTTCCCGTGGTCTCTAAATCGAAAAAGACTAATGACCTAATGAGGGATAGGCTGCGGTGTTCAGGGGATGCTGTAGTTTGAGTACTCATGTTTTGAGAGACTCCCGACTCGCCGAAGATAGGTAGTTTGCAACAGAATCAGATTACTCCCAAAATCCACCCCCTCGATTTTTGCGATTCCGCGTTCCTCCGCCGTCAACACAGGCTTCAGAAATCCGCTAAGAGAATCGCTGTGGTCCGCACGTTGCAGCCATGCTGCTGCTGCATACGCAGCTTGTTCATCCCCGTCCCGGTCATCCCTTGGGAATCGCCGCGTCCACAATGAAGGATAGACCTCTGCGACCGACCTCTCGCAGATGCCGACTTCCAAAGCCATGGGTAGGAGACTCCCCATGAAATGCAATGGAAGCCTACACCTCGATGTCCGTCTGGTACCCAACCTTGAAACAGCAATTGACCAGTGGCTAGCCGCACGAGACAAATTCAAAATCGAGCCGAGTGACGAAAATCTGTCCGACTACAATGCCACGCTGTACGACCTCGGGGCAGCATTAGGCGAACGGTACCCCGAATCCACCAACACGCCGGGGGTATCCGCTGCCGCCTATGCCTGGCTGTGATAGCGCTTACGAAGCAAATGAGCTAAGGCAGTCTTCGCCGATTCATGTTGCACTCGAACTAAACTTGGTCGCTCTCACATTGACTCTTCCGTCGTAGTGGGCCTACTTGAATGGCGGATGGAATTCCTGAGTAGGTGTCATACACTGGTGGCCAAGAGCCTTCAGCCCACTTTGACACCTGAAGAACAAGCCCGGCAGACAATCGACGGCATGCTGTCCGCCGCAGGCTGGCTTGTGCAGGACCGGGCCGACGCCAACATCGACGCTGGCCCTGGCGTCGCCATCCGCGAATTCTCTCTGGCACACGGCTTCGGTGAGGCCGACTACCTCCTTTTCGCGAACGGGCAGGCCGTAGGTGTCATTGAGGCCAAGAGGGAAGGCTCCACCCTCATCGGCGTGGAGATCCAGACGCAAAAGTACAGCGAAGGCATTTCCGAAGCTCTCCCCGCTCCGCGGCGGCCTCTCCCCTTTCTCTATCAGTCCACTGGCATCGAGACCCGCTTCACGAACCTTTTGGAGCCTGACGCCTCCAGCCGAGGCGTCTTCAGCTTTCACCGGCCGGAGACTCTATCCGAATGGCTGCAGGGCGAGTTGGCCAGCCCAGGCTCCACGTTCAGGGCTCGCTTGAGCTCGATACCGCCGCTATCGCCGTTCGGTCTCTGGCCGGCCCAGGTCACCGCCATCAACGCTCTCGAGGACTCGCTCGCCCACGGGCATCGCCGTTCTCTCATCCAGATGGCCACTGGGGACGGAAAGACCTACACCGCCTGCAGCGCCCTTTACCGGCTCATCAAGTTTGCCGGTGCCCGGCGCGTGCTGTTTCTTGTGGACCGCGGCAACCTCGGTCGCCAGACACTCAAGGAGTTCCAGGCCTTCCGCACACCCGACGACGGTCGCCTGTTTACCGAGCTTTACAACGTCCAGCACCTGCAATCCAGCCGCATCGATCCGGTAGCCAAGGTTTGCATTTCCACCATTCAGCGCCTTTACTCCATGCTCAAAGGCGAGGAGCTGGACCCCGAGCAGGACGAACTCTCCTGCTCCTCGCTGGAAATGCTGCAGCACCCGCCCGATCCCATCATCTACAACCCCGCCATTCCGATTGAGACATTCGACCTCATCATCACCGACGAATGCCACCGCTCCATCTACAACCTCTGGAGGCAAGTGCTGGAGTACTTCGATGCCTCACTCATCGGCCTCACCGCTACGCCCTCCAAGCAGACCCTCGGCTTCTTCAATCAAAACCTGATCATGGAGTATCCCTACGAGCGGGCGGTGGCCGACGGCGTCAACGTCGACTTTGACCTCTACACCATCCGCACCCTCATCTCCGAGCACGGCAGCGTCATCAACTCCGGCTTCCAGGTGGACTATCGCGACCGCCAGACGCGGAAGATTCGCTGGGAGCTGGCTGATCAAGACATTCCCTATGACGCCGACGACCTCGACCGCCGCGTGGTCGCGCCCGACCAGATCCGCACCATCGTCCGCGTATTCCGCGATCGCCTCTTCACCGACATCTTCCCCGGCCGGACCGAAGTGCCCAAGACGCTGATCTTCGCCAAGGACGACAGCCACGCCGACGACATCGTGCAGATCCTCCGTGAGGAGTTCGGCAAGGGTAACGACTTTGCTCAGAAGATCACCTACCGAACTGGAGCCGCCAAGGTCCGCGTTAAGAAGACCGACAAGGACGGCAACGAGTACGAGGTGGATGAGTGGAAATCTTCCGCCCTCAAGCCCGAAGACATGCTCAGCCAGTTCCGCACGACCTACAATCCCCGCATCGCCGTCACCGTGGACATGATCGCCACGGGCACCGACATCAAACCGCTCGAAATCGTCTTCTTCATGCGGGCCGTCAAAAGCCGCACCATGTTCGAGCAGATGAAGGGCCGCGGCTCCCGCGTCGTCACCCCGACCGAGCTGCAAAATGTCACCCCGGACGGCCGATCCAAGGACCACTTCGTCATCATCGATGCCGTTGGCCTTGAGCCGGAGAAGATGCAGGACACGCAGCCGCTCGATCGCAAGCGGAACGTCAGCCTGGAAAAGCTTTTCGAGCTGGTAACCTTCGGCAACCGCGACGAGGACGTACTGAGCTCCATTGCTGCGCGCCTTGCCCGGCTCGACCGCGAGCTCACTCCGAACGACCGCACCGCGCTTACCGAAACAGCCAACGGCCAGACGCTCGCCGCCATCGCCGGCGAGATCGTCTCCGCCCTCGACCCGGACCGGCACATCGAGGCCGCTCGCCGTGCCGTCAGTCTCCCATCCGATGTCGAGCCGAATGACGAAGAGCTCGCGCAAGCGCGAAAGCTCCTCTTCAATCAGGCCGCCAAGCCGCTGGCCGCGAATCCCGCACTGCGCAATCTGATCCTTGGCATCAAGAAGAGCTACGAACAGATCATCGACACGGTCAACCAGGACCGGCTGCTCGAAGCCGGCCCCGCGGAAGTGGTGCGCGAGCGCGCCCTGCGCATGACGCAGAGCTTCGAGCAGTTCCTCCGCGACAACAAGGACGAGATCGAAGTACTGCAGATCCTCTATAGCAAGCCCTACGCCGTTGGCCTCTCGCTCAAGCAGGTCAAGGCGCTGGCCAACTTGATTGAGAAACCGGTCGATGGCAGCCCGCACCTGAGCCCGGACCAGATATGGCGCGCCTACGAGCGCCTGGACGCGGCACACGTGCGCGGCAGCCGGACTGAGGTGGCCGCCGACCTGGTCAAACTGGTGCGTTTTGCCCTCAAGCAGAAGCCGCAGCTCGAACCTCGCCGCGCCGAGGTCGAGGCGCGCTTCGCCACTTGGCTGGCCGGGCAGCAGAGTGCTGGCACGGAGTTCCGCCCCGATCAGCTTCGCTGGCTTGAGGCCATTCGCGACCACATCGCATCGAGCCTCGCCGTTGAGCCGGAAGACCTGGAACTCGATCCCTTCTCCCGCTGGGGCGGATTGGGGCGCGCGCAACAGGTCTTTGGCGACCGCTTCCTGCCACTGCTCAACGAACTCAATGAGGTGCTGGCGGCATGAGTGAACTGCCGAACGGGTGGGAAACATCAACGCTTGGTGAAATCACCATCGGCGGTGTCGATCAAGGAGGGCCCAAAAGCAATTGCGATACTTTCACCTACGTCGACATCAGCTCGATTGATCGATCTACCAAGCGAATCGAGAACCCACAAACTTTGGAAAGGAAGAAAGCCCCAAGTCGGGCGCGGCAGCGCCTCATTGCCGGGGATGTACTTGTTTCCATGACAAGGCCTAACCTGAACGCGGTGGCGCTTGTACCCTCCCCGCTGGACGGAAGCATCGGCTCGACCGGATTCCACGTCTTACGCAGCCCGCTCATGTTGCAACGTTGGATGTCCTACCGCGTTCAGGCCCATGATTTCGTCTCGGAAATGTCATCAAAGGTGCAAGGAGCGCTGTATCCGGCGGTTCGGCCCAAAGATATAGACGGCTTCTATGTAGATGTCCCGCCCCGCAAACAGCAGGAAGAAATCGCGGACGAAATCGAGAAGCAATTCACGCGGCTGGATACGGCGACGGCGGCGCTGAAGCGAGTGAAGACCAATCTCAAGCGGCATCGCGCCTCGGTGCTGAAGGCCGCCTGCGAGGGCCGCCTGGTTCCCACGGAAGCCGAACTGGCCCGCAAGGAAGGCCGCGACTACGAGTCGGCAGAGAAACTGCTCCAGCGCATCCTCCGCGAGCGCAGCGCCCGCTGGGAAGCCGACACCCTCGCTAAAATGCAAGCCTCCGGCAAGCCCCCGGCCGACGACCGCTGGAAGCAGAAATACAAAGAACCCTCCGCCCCCGATACTTCCAACGTTCCCGCACTGCCCGAGGGCTGGTGCTGGGCGTACGTCGATCAACTCTCCTGGCGAGTTCAATACGGCACCTCGGCAAAGTGTTTTGAGGCCGGGGACGTCCCGGTTCTCCGGATGGGCAATATTCAAGCCGGTGGATCGATCGATACCCTGAACAACTTGAAATTCTTACCGAAAGCCCATTCCGAGTTCCCAGAGTTGCTGCTCGAACGTGGTGATCTGATCTTCAACCGCACAAACAGCGCCGAACTGGTTGGCAAATCGGCCGCATTTACCGGAGAGCTGAATCCATGCTCGTTTGCCTCCTACCTTATCCGAGCTTCATTCGTTGCAGGCTGTGATTCAGCCTATGTCGCCGCTTGCCTGAATTCAGTCCTAGGCAAAAGATGGATCAAGAGCGTAGTCAACCAGCAGGTTGGGCAGGCGAATGTCAACGGAACCAAGCTCAAGGACTTCGGGGTACCGCTCCCGCCGGAGTTCGAACAGGCTCGAATCGTGGCTACGCTTAGCTCGGCGCTGACTTACATAGACCAACTTAATTCCGCGATTGTAAAGCGAATTGTTCAGCAGGAGAGCCTCCGGCAAGCGATTTTGCGAGACGCCTTCACCGGCCAACTCGTCCCCCAGGTCCCGACCGACGAGCCTGCCTCCGCGCTGCTCGAACGCATCCGCGCGGGACGTGTGGAATCATTGAAGAAGACCGCCGCACGGAATATGGCCAGAAAGCGAGGACAGCAATGACAAAGAAGCCCGCCGGGAAGGCTACTGCGAAGAAGAAGGCGCCACCGCTGGCGCGGTCGACGGCCACGGAAGAGATGATGCGCAAGGTGCAGAAGGCGATTGAGGGCAAGGACTTCGCCTCGCTCGACGACCTGAACGCGTTTCTTGCGACTCTTTCCGGCTCGCACATGCAGAATTTGCCGGAGGATGTGGAGTTCTCATCAGAGGACGAAGCGCAGGAACTGGCCTATGACGCCATGGAGGCGGAGAGCGAAGCCGAGGCGCGCAAGCTGGCCAGGCGCGCACTGCGTCTGGACCCGGACTGCGTGGACGCGCTGGTGCTGCTGACCAGCCTGGAGGCTCACACGCCCAAGGAGGCCATCGCAGGCCTGCAAAAGGCAGTGGCCGCCGGGGAACGCTCGCTGGGCGCAAAGTTTATCGAGGAAAACAAGGGTCATTTCTGGCTCATTCTGGAGACGCGTCCTTATATGCGCGCTTTGGGCGAGCTGGCCAATCTGCTGCGCGGCGAAGGGATCCGGCTGGACGCGATCCGGATCTACGAAAAGATGCTGGAGTTGAACCCGAACGACAATCAGGGCGTACGCGATTCCTTGTTGGGTTTGTATCTTGCCGTTGGCGACCTAGCGGGCGCAGGCAAGCTGCTGAAGAAGTACGAGCGGGACTCGATGGCCAACTTTGCCTGGGGCCGCGCGCTGGAGCGCTACCTCTCCGGCGATCTTACGGGCGCGGCTGCCGCGCTGAAGAAAGCGCGCAAGGCGAACCGCTTTGTGGAACTTTACATGACCGGGCAGAAGCCGATTCCGAAAGAAATGCCGGAGACGTACTCGCCGGGCAGCGAGGAAGAGGCGATTCTGTGTATGGACATGCTGGCAGCGGCATGGGTTGCACATAAGGAGGCTCTGTTTTGGCTGCTGGACCATTGCGTGGCAAAAGGGGCGGACGTGATTCCGATGAAATCCACGCGGAAGAAAGCGCCTGAGCCGGGGAAGAGACTGCAATGACCTCGAACGCCATTGTTCAAAAGCTGTGGAACTACTGCAACATCCTGCGCGACGACGGCCTGTCGTACTAGGACTACATTGAGCAGCTCACGTTTCTGCTCTTCCTGAAGATGGCTGACGAGCGACAGAAGCTGTTCCCGGAGAGAGCCACCCTGATTCCGCGCGCACTGGACTGGCAGAGCCTTGAGCGGCTGGACGGCGACGATCTGGACACGCACTACCGGCACATCCTGGTGGAGCTGGGCAAGAAGCCAGGCATGTTGGGCACCATCTTCCGCAAGGCGCAGAACCGCATCCAGGACCCGGCCAAGCTGAAGCGGCTGATCAGCGACCTGATCGGCCGCGAGCAGTGGACCACTCTGGGCGTGGACGTGAAGGGCGACGCCTACGAAGGTCTGCTCGAAAAGAACGCCGCCGACGTGAAAGGCGGCGCCGGCCAGTACTTCACGCCGCGCGCGCTGATTCAGGCCATTGTGGATGTAATGCGGCCGGAGCCGGGTCAGCTCATACACGACCCTGCCTGCGGGACGGGCGGATTTCTGCTCGCTGTGCACGATTACATCAGCAACCACTTCACGCTTGATAAGGACCAGAAGCGCTTCCTCAAGGAAAAGGCACTCTCCGGAATTGAGATTGTGGACGGCGCCGCGCGGCTTTGCGCCATGAACCTGTTCCTGCACGGTATTGGCGGCGAGGAGCCGTTGACTGTGAAGGATGCCCTGAGCAGCAAGGGGTCGGTTGAGTTCGAGATGGTGCTGACGAATCCTCCGTTTGGCAAGAAGTCGAGCATCACCGTAATCGGCGAGGACGGCGATGAGCAGCGCGAGGCGCTGACGATTGTCCGCGACGACTTTTGGGCGACGACGAGTAACAAGCAGCTCAACTTCGTCCAGCACGTGCGTTCGATTTTGAAGATTGACGGCCGCGCCGCGGTGGTGGTGCCGGACAACGTGCTCTTTGAGGGCGGTGCGGGTGAGTTGATTCGTCGGCGGCTGCTGCACGATTGCGACGTGCACACGCTGTTGCGCCTGCCCACGGGCATCTTCTACGCGCAGGGGGTCAAGGCCAATGTGCTCTTCTTTGACCGTCGTGTGGCCAGCGAGAAGCCCTGGACCAAGAAGCTGTGGATCTACGACTTCCGCACTAATGAGCACTTCACGCTGAAAACGAATCCTCTGCGCCGCGAGAATCTGGACGATTTCGTTGCCTGCTACCACGCCGAGAATCGCCACAAGCGCAAGGAGACCGAACGCTTCCACGCTTTCGACTACGAAGACCTGGTCAAGCGGGACAAAGCGAGCTTGGACATTTTCTGGCTGAAGGACGACAGCCTGGAAGACGCAGCCAATTTGCCAGCCCCCGACGTAATCGCCGCCGAGATCGTTGAAGACCTGCAGGCTGCCCTGGATGAGTTTGCCCTCATTGCCGAGGACCTGCGAAAAAGCTGAAGTACTCAATACAAAGGGCAATCGAAGATCCGCAAACCTTGCAGGATCCACCAAGGTGTCCCGGTCTCCGGAGCTGAGAGTCATCAGGAGCAGATTGCTGAACACTGGCCGACTTGAGTGGTAACCGTTCGCCGCTCCCTGTGCCGCGGCCTCACTCCCTCCCCAGATCTCCAATGAGCTGCCTAGATCGTTCCCAAGCTTACGCGGAGCAACCGTGCTCGGCCCGCGCATTGAATTCCCGCAGGAACGCCGCCGAGTCGAGCGCTTGGAAAAGGGCTCTTTCGCGTGACGGACCTCAGGCTTGGGCCGCTTCAAGTGTGGATATGCACGAGGTGAGATCGTAAGCTCCATCCTCTCGTGTGACCGTTCAGAGCTCCTCCGGTGGCGAGTCTTCGGTACCCTCCGTCGCGAACAAACTAGAAACGCATTTGCCAGTATCCGAGCTAAAGAGTTGATCGGGATAACAAGCCGCGCAATGAGCGCGGCGGAGGGATTTTGCCGTTCGCGTCGGTGATCTCGGTGTACAGCGGTGACAGGAGTTGGGTGTAAGGGGGCAAAATACGTGATTGGCGTTGTTTTTCCTATAGAGTTTTGTCCCCTATATCTCCCGACGATGCTTTAAAAGTCACAAGAAAAGGTAGGGGAAATGCTATCCCCTACCCTTGGGATGCAGATTTCGTAACCCCACCTTTGGCCTCGGTTTTAAGGGGTACAACAGGGACAGGTTCGGGGCGTAAAAGGGCCGTTGCGCCCCTGGCGCAGAAGCCCCGGGGCGGGGAAAAAGGGAGCTGGCGGGCGAAGCAGAGAGGCATCGCATCAGGCTCCATATCAACCTCCATACCAGGCAAACAGATCAGTCATATAGATAGAGAGAGAGAAGAAGCTGAGGCCTTTCACACACTCTCCCTCCGGCCAGACCAGAAGCAAATCCCGCCGACAACCCACAAGCAAAACAACACCATCAGCAACAGTCAGACAGTCCCGCCGGACATAAGCCTTGCTCTACCCGGAGCTCAGGTGAGGCGCCCGGATGAAGGCGCTCGTGTCAAGGAGCGGGCTCGAGCTTGCCGGCGTTGCGTAGAACGAGAGAGCAGGCTGCGCTCGGGCTGATAGAAGCGCTGGATCGGGAGCGGAGCTTCGGCCTGGCGCGCGTGCGCGAGGGTTTTTGTGTGGGGCAGGACGGAGACACCTGGTTGTACTAGTGAAATAGGGAGCGACGTCGCCCAGGATGCGCAGCTTGTGGATGTCCGGGTAGTCCTCGGGGTTGAGCCCTTTCAGTTCCGGATGCAGCGCCTCGCAGCCGGCGCCAGGCAGGCGGGCATAGCCGTCGTCGATCCCGACGTACGGATCACCGACCTTGAAGTTGGTCATGTAATCGTCGCCGGGCAGCCACGATGGCATGGTGTTGGGGATCTCGTTGGCCTGGGGCTCGAAGCTGGCGCGCTGGATGAAGCGGCGCAGAGGTTCGGAATAGCCGAAGTGTTCCTTGAGAGAAGGAGAAGGACCGAGACCTGCACCGAGTTCCCGTTCGTAATAACGATGGGAGATGTTAGATCTGTCCTGGAGCTTTGGATCTGGACCTCATTGAGTACATACTCATCATGGAATCAAATTTACGTGGTTGTGGTCCTGATCACTTGACAGTGTGGACCAACAGGAGCATAAGTATATGAGCACACCCTTTAAAATGTTCGCACCCCTTCCTTCTTCCCATCTCCTCCGCCAGAGCATGGGCCGGTTGTTCGGCTCCTGCATCCACGAAACCCGCAAGAAGGCTGACCTGCCCATCGAGGAAGCCGCCCGCCTGTCCGGCATGGAGGTTTCTGAGTGGATGGCCATCGAGGAGGGCTGCGTACCCCAGGACATCAACCGGCTGCGGGCCATGGCCGATGCGATGCAGATCAGCTTCGACCAGATCGCCACGCTCGTCCTGGTCTGCCGGGCGGCCTGGGAGTTGTAATCGGGGCGCGCCACCACTGGCGCCCCATACTCATAACCGGATAATCTCACCTCTGGAGAGAGAGGAGGTGAGTCCGATCGTCACCGTCAACAACGAGGAAGTCAAGCGCATGAATCTAAACGTTCCTGTCGAGTTGCACAACCGCTTCAAGGCGGCGACGGCCGCCCGAGGCCAGAACATGACCGAGGAGTTGCTGAAGTTCATCCGCAGCTACGTCGATAAGCACTCATCGAAACCAACAAGGCGGCGCAAATGAAACGCGCCGCTCTATATATGAGGGTCTCGAGCTTGGATCAGCACCCGGAGACCCAACTTCTCGACCTGCATCAGATGGCCGCGCAGCGCGGCTACGAGATCGTGCAGGAATATACGGACAGGATCAGCGGCGCGAAGGCGCGCCGCCCCGGTCTCGATCAGATGATGACCGACGCCCGCCACGGACGCTTCGATATCGTCTTGGTCTGGGCTTCGGACAGGATCGCCCGATCGGTGAAGCACTTCCTCTGCTGAGGCGCTTTCGAGCGGCAGTTACACCTTCGCCATTCCGGCAAATAGTCCAAGTGTTGGGACCGATACACTGACCGCCAGCTATAGCGGAGACTCTAACTACGTCGCGAACACGGGAAGCGCCTCGGTGACGGTGGCGCAGTCCATATTTTCGCTTGCGGCTTCGACGCCCGCTACCGTTAACCCCGGAGCAGCCGCAACCTCGACCGTAACGGTGAGCACGGCAAACGGTTATGCGGGATCCATCACCATCACCTGCGCATTGACCTCCTATCCCATCGGCGCAACGGATGTGCCCACGTGCTCCAACGGCAGTTCGACGGTTACGCTGAACAGCACCACAGCAACGGGGACTGCGACAGTCACGGTGGGCACCACCGCGGCAGCCACCGCTATGGTGCAGCCGAGGCAGGGCCGAGGTCGGGGATGGGATGGAGCCGGGGGCGGCGCGATTCTGGCCCTTCTGGTATTCCTCGGGATCCCGGCGAGGCGGCGTAGTTGGCGGTCGCTGATCGGAATGTTGGTATTGATGGTGGCGCTGGACAGTATGGCTGCTTGTGGCGGAGGTAGTGGAGGGGGTTCGACCGGCCCGAGCAATCCTGGGACGACTGCCGGAACGTATACCTTTACGGTGACCGGCACCGGAAGCCCATCGGTCACACCGATACCAACAACCACGTTTACCTTGACTGTGAATTAGGGGTTCCTGCTCAGACTCGCTCTAAGCAATGGAGTCTCGGCTTCCAATAAAACCTGTTTTCGGAAGGGTGAAACTGGCCGTTTGCGGCGCCGCGATTTAGGCACTTGCAAGGGGCATTCCGGCAGGTTTTTGGAACGGCACTGGAGGGCGCGGCAGACAGATCCAACCGCAACGCACAGTGCTTTGAACGCGCCACGTGAAGCCTGTGACTCGAAGTTGGCTAACTGGGCTGCGGCGTATTCGACCGCGTTTCCACTTGTCTCAGAAGCTACATCTTTTGACACGGCCGGATCGGTGAGATCCGGCCATGTGTTTTGAGGGGTTTACGGGGTGAGTTTTCTAAGCTTGATCTATGCGGATTTTCGTAGACTCCCAACCCCTGATCTTCAGTTCAGAGATTTGCGAGAGCTTCGATTCAAGATCCTCGATATCCCTTTGGCTTGGAGTCCAACTCGCATAGCTGCCTTTGTCCCACAGAAGGACTGGCGGAATAACAGCTTGCGAATGCGGCGACAAAACGACATAGTGTTGCCCCTGCGGAGCTTGAGCGGGCGCCAGCGTCGAGAAAAGGACAATGCAAATCAGTGTGTGCCGATTCATGGTCATTTCAGTCTGTGCCCCAAAGTATAGACTCAATCCGCCGAAATGAACCTGTGATCGCCAAACCTTCAGCTGCCCTAATACCCAACCCCTTTCTGGCATTCCCTTCCCGGATCAGCGAAAATAGAGCAGCTACATGCCTCAGCCCTCCCGCACACCCGAGCCGCCTTTCACCGACGTCCCCGGCGCCGTTGCCGAAATCCAGGCCGGACGCATGGTCGTCGTGGTCGACGACGAAGACCGCGAGAACGAGGGCGATCTCACCCTGGCCGCCGAACACGTCACCCCCGAGGCCATCAACTTCATGGCCCGCTACGGCCGCGGCCTCATCTGCCTCACCCTCACCGAAGAGCGCGCCGACCACCTGCGCCTACCACCCATGACGCAGCAGAACTCCTCCCGCTTCGGCACTGCCTTCACTGAGACGATCGAGGCCCGCGAGGGAGTTACCACCGGCATCTCCGCCGCCGATCGCGCCCGCACCATTCGCACCGCCATCGACCCGAGCTCCACCTCCGCCGACCTTGTTCGTCCCGGCCACGTCTTTCCGCTTCGCGCCCGCCGTGGCGGCGTCCTCGTCCGCGCCGGCCAAACCGAGGCCTCCGTTGACCTCGCTCGTCTTGCCGGCCTCACTCCCGCAGGCGTCATTTGCGAAATCATGCGCGACGACGGCCAAATGGCCCGCATTCCCGACCTCATCCCCTTCTGCCGCCAGCACGGCCTACGCATGATCACCGTCGCCGAGCTCATCCGCTACCGCCTCCGCAACGAGCGCTACATCTTCCGCGCCGGCGAGACCCGCGTCCAAACCCGCTACGGCGAATTCCGCATGATCGCCTACGAGAGCCAGGTTCAGGGCGGCGAGAGCCACATCGCCCTCATCCGTGGCGACCTCTGCCCCGACTGCCCTGCCTTTCACGCTGGTCCCGCCGCCAGCCCAATTTCTGACGCGCTCAACGGCGCCGCCTCAACTACTCCGGCCGAGCCCCGTCCGCCCTGCCCGCATCCGGTCCTGGTCCGCGTCCACACCCGCTGCACCGCTGGCGACGTCTTTGCCGCCGACTGCCACTGCCGAGAGATCCTCGATCAGTCCATGCGCATCATCGCCGAAGCGGGTTGCGGAGTCATCCTCTATCTCCACAACACCTCGCGCGGCTTCGCCATCGACCACACACCTGCCGCTCCATTCAACCCCGAAGGTTCAGCCGTCCCCGCTGCTGCCGCCCCGCAGGAAACCGGCCGCCTCGTCCTCCATCAGGAGCTGCGCGCACGCGAAGGCTCTCAGGCCCGCTCCGGCCGCATCCTCCGCGCCATCGGCCTCGGCGGTCAAATCCTCTCCGACCTCGGCATCCAGCGCATCCGCCTGCTCTCCAACACACCCATGCACATCCCCGCCCTCGAGGGCTTCGGCCTCGAAATCGTCGAGCAGGTCCCCATCCCCGTCGAAGAATGTTCCCGCGTCGGCTAATGCCCTGCCGGAGTCCATTCCTTTGTTTTTCCATGAAGTTTTGTTCATTCTGGTCGATTTGGCCGAGATTGACCGCACAATCCCGCTCAAAACCTGTACGATTGGCTGAACTGTCCACGGGAAGCAATTCTCTCGGGAAATCCTGCGCGCCGGCAAAGGCGAGTCGGATCTTCCCGGCCAACTTACCCGGCGACGCACACGGTCGATTTCGGGCCAATTTGCCGTGGTGCAACTTCAGCGTGGCATCTTCTTCATTGAGATGCCGCTTCCCATCATCGCCCCCGCATTACGGCTACCCCGCAATTGCTGTGAGGCCAGCCGCACCAGCACTGCGAAAGGTTGGACCGAGTGCGCGTCCATCTCGTCAATCCCAGCGACAATTCTTTTGGCACCGCGGTCATCACGCCGCGCTGGCTATTCGTGCTTGCAGCCGCCACACCGCGTTCTGTCGGAGATCCCATCCTCGTCGATGAGTCGCTCGAGCAAATTGTGCCCGAAAGCATTCAGCCCGGCGACATCGTCGGCATCAGCGTGCACACCGGCAACGCCCTGCGTGGGTATGCAGTCGGCCGGATGGCTCGCAGCCGAGGCGCCTGGGTCGTCTATGGCGGCATTCACGCCACGCTTTTTCCAGATGAAGCGCTCGATCGCGGCGAAGCCCACGCGGTGGTCAAGGGCGACGGCGATCTTGCCTGGGGCAAAGTCGTCACCGATTGCCTCGCCGGCAACCCTGGGAAAATCTACGAAGGTGGCCGCATCGACGGCAGCGAATTCCTGTCCGCGCGCTGGGACCTTATGGATCCCCAAAAGTATATGTGGGCTTCGGTGCAAACCATTCGCGGCTGCCCCAAGCACTGCTCCTTCTGCAGCGTGTGGCGCACCGATGGACAGAAGCCCCGCCAACGGAAATTCCAAAGCGTCGTCGACGAAATCATCGTCCTGCGCCGCCTCGGTTTTCGCTTCATCGCTCTCGCCGACGACAACTTCTACCCCGTCACGTTTACCGATCTGCGTCTCGCGCGCGAGCAGCGCAACACGGCCAGGGTCGAGGAGCTCACTGCCATTCGCTACGAGCGCCTGCTGCTCATGGATGAGCTGGCCAAGCTGCCCAAGGACATGGTGTTCTTCACGCAAATGACCATGGAGGCGGGCGAAGACGGCAGCTATCTCGACGCCATGCGCAAGGCCAACATCAAGGGCGCGCTCGTTGGCGTCGAGGCGGTCACTCCGGAGGGGCTCAAGGCTGTCTATAAGGACTGGAACTACTCCGGCGAGGCCCTCGCCAAGCAACTCCAGACCTTCAAGCAGCACGGCGTTCACGTCCTAGGCTCATTCATCTTCGGCCTGCCCACCGATCGGCCCGCCACCTTCACCGCCACGGTCGAAATGGCGATCAAGGCGGGCGTCACGTTCGCTCAATTCGTGATGATGACTCCATTTCCCGGCACCGTCGACTTCGGGCGCTGGGAAAAAGAACAGGCCATCGATCCGATGATGGTGGGCGGCGTGCCCATCACGCGCTACTGGATGATTCCCACCGAAGTGCGGCCTAAAATGTTTACGCCGCACCCCACCATGAGCTCCGACGAGATTCGTGAGCGCACACAAAAAGTGTGGGACCGGTTCTACACGTGGGGAGCCATCTGGGAACGATCTGCGTGCACTCCGACTCTGCGGGCCCGGCTCGGCTTCATCTTCCTCTCCAAGCTCTACCGGCAAATGTACGCAGGCACCGGCATCTCCACCGACAGCGCTCGCCGGAAAAAGTCGAAGCGGTGGGCCCGGTGGACGGCCCGCCAGTGCAAGAAGCTCTTCCAGGCGCGCCCCATGCCAGAGCTCGAAGGACCGAAGTGGGAGATTGGCTTGCCCGGATTAGTTCGGCCTGTGTTTGAGGGCGTCGGCGGGCGCGAGATCAATGGCCCGTTCGCGGTCCTGCCCGACAACTAGGCCCGAGGGATTTCGCGAGTCGATAAACCCACGCCTGAATTCCGCGCGCTGGGAGGATCTGGTTCCGCAGCGGAAAGCCAGTACAGCCAACCCAGCACGACGAGCTAATAGCTAAGAGCTAATAGCTACAGGCTATCGGGAATACGCAAACGTCCCGCACAAATCCGTCGACTTCGAGATCGCATCAAATGTGAACACTGGCATGTCGTCTCCCGAGAAGAACGCCACTTCGAGCGTGTGCCCTGTGACGTATGTCGCCATCCATTGCGTGTCCTCGCTCCCACACAAGGTGTTTTTGTGCAGAAAGCGCTGCCGCGCGGGCACTCTCAGCCGGTAGAGCATTCCACTGATCCCGGCGTTCACGTCCGCGTCGAACACAGCGCTCACCTCCACAGGTTTCAACGTGCGGATCGGCGCCAGCGGATACGTGATGAAGTCGATCGATAATCTGTCTTTTGAAATCGCAATGTCGCTCGTGATCGACGTGGCATTCGTGCTCGCCGCATGCCACGCTCCCTGATCCTGCGCCACGCCAGCAACCGCTCCAGCCAGCAGCAGGCTCGCCACCACCCCGGCCACCAATCGCTTCTTCATATTTTTGAACACGTCACCCAAACAATCTTCCCTGCACACCCGCCGACCCACCACAATGAGCTAACAGCTAAGAGCTAACAGCTAAGAGCTTTTTCTTTCACCAGCCCAAAACATACGCAAACACCAGCGGCGCCACAATGCTCGCGTCGCTCTCGATAATGAACTTCGGCGTCTCCTCGCCCAGCTTGCCCCACGTGATCTTCTCGTTCGGCACCGCGCCCGAGTACGATCCATAGCTCGTCGTCGAATCCGAAATCTGGCAAAAGTACGCCCACAGCGGCACATGCTCGCGCTGCAAATCCTGGTGCAGCATCGGCACCACGCAAATGGGAAAGTCGCCCGCAATCCCGCCGCCAATCTGGAAGAACCCCAGCGGCGACTTCTTCGTCGTCTCCGTGTACCACTCCGCCAGTTCCATCATGTACTCAATGCCCGTCCGCACCGTGTGCACCTTCTTCACGTCGCCCGTGATGCAGTGTCCTGCGTACATATTTCCCAGCGTCGCGTCTTCCCAACCGGGCACGAACATCGGCAGATTTTTTTCGGCCGCCGCAAGCAGCCAGCTATCCTTGGCGTCGATCTGGTAGCTCTGCTTGAGCACGCCCGAAAGCAGAATCTTATACATGAACTGGTGCGGAAACCACCGCTCTCCGGCCTTGTCCGCCTTCACCCACTCCGCCAGCACCTCGTTCTCGATCCGCCGCATCGCCTCCATCTCGGGAATGCACGTATCCGTCACGCGGTTCATGTGCCGCGCCAGCAGCGCCGCTTCATCGGCAGGCGTCAAATCGCGGTAGTGCGGCACGCGCTCGTAGTAATCGTGCGCAACAAGGTTGAACACATCCTCTTCCAGGTTCGCTCCCGTGCAGCAGATCCCGTGAATCTTGTCCTGCCGGATCATTTCGGCCAGGCTCAGCCCCAGCTCGGCCGTACTCATGGCTCCGGCGATGGTCACAAACATCTTGCCGCCCTCGGCCAGCAGCTTGTTGTAGGCTTCGGCCGCATCCACAAGGGCAGCCGCATTAAAGTGCCGGTAATGGTGCTTGACAAACTCCGTAATCTGTCCCATAGCTCTTCTCTTTTCTTCGCTCCAATCCTTCAACCTAACACAATGCAATCCCCGCCCTGTGAATCGCAAGCACTCGCTGGCTTGCTGACTCGCTGATTTGCGTTCGGCCTTCCCTTAATAGTGATTCCTGCTGCTCATTTCGCTCGCCGCCTTCCGCGTCTTGGGGTACAGCCCGGGCGGCTCCACGCCGTATCCCAGTGCGATCACCACCCCGATGCGCGTCGCGCGCGGAACGTGCAGAATCTTCTTGATGGCCGATTCGTTAAACCATCCCATAATGCACGTTCCCAGGCCTAGATCGGTCGCTTGCAGGCAAAAATGCGCGGCGGCAATGCCAATATCGATCAAGGAAAATGGGTGTTTTTTCAGCCAGCCGCCAATTTGCGTGGCAATCGCATCCGGCTCGATGGCCAGAACCGCAAGCACAGGTGCTTCCAGTGAGTATTCATTGAATGAAACCGTCTTGCTGAAAGTCGTTCTGGCAATTTGCTCTCGGATCGCCGGATCATCCACAAGAATCAGCTTCCATGGCTGGGTATCGTTGGCAGATGGAGCCAGGCGCACCCCCTCAATCAAGGCCTGCAGTTTTTCCGGTTCCACCGCTTTCGGTTGATAGTTCCTTACACTTCGCCGTGTCTGGATTGCTTCTTTAACGTTCATGTCTTGTTCTCCCCATTCACTGCAAAGCCAGAGCAACTCTGGTTTTGCCATCGAAACAATCTTATTCCTCACTACGCTCGCTCAGCGACTCGGCGAGGCTACGCCCGGAGGGAGCAGAGGCCTTCAGGTCTCTGGATCCTCGCCCCATCTCTTTCGAAAAACGAAGTTCGCGGCGAAGCCGCGTTCAAACTCACACGCCCCACAAACAATTCCCGGCGTTTGCTTACGCATAAGAACCCACGGACATCCGCCTTTTTTGGGCTTGATGATGACGAGGAGAGCACGGAAGATGCGATCCAGACCCTCAAAGAACTCCAGGCCATCAAGAAATCACTGCACCTCGATACCTGATGGGTCGAACTCGTCGGGATCTGGAAGCGACAGCGGTTTTCCAGTTGCTGTAAGACGAAGCCGCGAAGGCCAAGTGGCTTTTCCCTCAAGGAAAAGCCAACCTGTACGCCACTGAAAACGCCTCATAGATACTGGAGAACCGCTCTAGGAGCTGGAAGCTGTTTCTTCCAGCAGCGCGTTCACGCGCGCCATCACCTGGAACGCATCCGCCACATAGACCACGTCGGCTTTGCCCCGCGTCCATCCGCAATTGGGATCGAGGTTCACCGCCCTCCGCTCGCCGATGAACCGCCAACCCACCACGTGCGGCTCCTCGCCGTGGCAGCAGGTTGAGAGACCCTTCGCGTGGCGCGGCGTCGACCCCGTCTGTCCGACCTGATTGAGATGCGACAAGAATGGCAGCACCGAGTTCCCTTCGCCGCCCTGGTCCACGAGAGATTTGCTGCTGCCCAGCGACGCGCCCGATGCGCCGAGGAACTTCAGAATCAACTCGCCCGCCTCCTCCACATGAACCTGCCCGTCCGGCTGCTTCTTTGTCCATCCCGCTCCCGCCACAAAAAGCAATTTCGCGTCCGGCCGAATCGTTTGCGCGCCCTGGTTTGGCGCGCGCATTCCTATCACCTGCGTGCGCAGCGCCGGCAACTCCACCGCAATGGAAATCTCGTCCGCCTGCGCCGCTTCGCCCTCAAGGGCCGCATGTGCTTCTGCCCCGGCGTAAGCCGAATTAGTTCCAAGATCCAGAAGCAGAAACCACGGCCGCTTCTCCCGGCTCACCACCGCCTCAATCCGCTGCCGGTAGAACCACCGCATCGCTTCCACTCCGTCCGTGCCGCCGATGGCCGTAATGTGTGTGTCGATGAAGCCGCCAAGCCGGTGCGCCACCGCGGCCATTACGCGTGCAAATCGCGAGCTTTGCGGAGCCAGCACAATGGTCGGCATCACCGCGCGGCACAACGCCTCGCACGCCGCCGCATCGCTCGCAAACCGCGCCTGCGCGAACGCCTCGCCCTGCACCGCCAGCAACCGCTTTGCCGCGCCTGCCACTTGCGCCGCCGCGCTGGTCGCGTGCTTCGCGACGATGCCGATGGTCAATTCCGCGCCCAGCCGCATCGCCAGTTCCCTGCCCGCGGTCACGGCTTCGAGCAACCCTTTGGTGAGAGCGGAGCCGGATTCGTCGGCGTGCGTTAGAACCAAAACCGATTCCATTTCTGTTTCCCTCAGGGGCTAAAGCCCGCAATCATTCTGCGACGTTTACGGCACGAGTGAACTCGTGCCCTGACACAAACAGCTACTCAGCGCCGATCCACTCGACGATCTCCCGCGCAATCTCCTCCTCGCTCATGTTCTTCTCGACGCGTGTCTCGCGCTGCTGCTTCGGCAGGCTCACCGAAACGTAACGCAGCCCGTTCGCCTCGAGCGCCGCCGTCTTCGCCTTCTGCAAAGCAGGCATGATCGAGCGCATGTTCGCCATGCCCACCTGCGGATTGTTGCGCGGCTCGGCCAGATTGCCCGTCGCCCAGCCCAGCACTGCGGGCGCACCTGCGCACACGCTCACCTGGTGCTTACCGCCTTCCACGCGCTCGAGCACTTCAAACGATCCGTCCTCACGCAACTCGATCTGGTCCACACCCTGAAACTGGTCCGCGATTCCCAGCCGCTCGCCGACAAGCTCGAGCGTCACGCCCGCGCCGCGCGTCGCCGACTCCCATCCGCCGAAGAGCAACATCCGTTCGTGCTCAAGTCCGGGAATCGCGGCAATCGCGTCGGCCAGTACCGCCGCCGTCGCCTGTGCATCAGGAAATCCGCCGATGGGCCCATCGACGGGGACCAGCTCGAAGCTCACCTTCTGCGCCACGCTCATCATCACCTGCTGCAGCTTGGCCTTGGGCGCAAGCGAGACGAGCCAGATTTTGCTCGGGCTTTGCGGGCTGCCCGGGCACTTCGCAGCCAGGTTTGCCGCCTCATAGAGCGCGCTCGCCGCCCACGGATCGAGCACCGCCGGCAACACCATCTCGTTCTTGATCCCCGGCCCGTTCGGCCCCGTGGTTGGTTCCAGCGTCTGCAGCGGATCGGGAACAATCCCCGCGCAAACGACGATGTGCAATGCGTTGGACATGATTCTTCCTCGTCAGTCGGCTACCAGCTAATTCTCTGCGGAATGAAGTCCGCCCGAGCCCGCCACAAACTCAATGTTGCCCCGCTCGCCGTCGGGCGACTGCGCGCAGTTCCACAGGCACGCGCCGCAGTGCACGCACTTCTCGCGCTCGAACTCGGGCGCGCCTTCATCGCCCAGCGTGAGGGCCTGGCCCGAGCACATGGCGATGCAAGTCTTTTCCTGGCAGGCAATGCATCGCTGCCGGTCGAGGAACACCACATGGTCCGCGAATCCAGGAACCGCCTGCACTTTGCCGCCCATCAGCAGCGCATCCTGGTGCGTGACGAGCAGCCGCCCGTCGAATGCAATCTCCGGCCATCCCCGCGCGCTCATCAGCGCATCGTGCAGCGGCCGTCCGCAGTCGAGGGCTACCTTTGCGGCTTGTTGCACTGTCAGGCCGCCCGCAATGAAGGTCGCGAACCGGCGAATCTGCTTCGGCGCCGGTGGAATCTTCGCCGGCAGCGCCAAGCGGCCGCCCGTGAGACCAGCAAGCGCCATCCCCACAAGTCCGCGAACGAATCCGCCATGAAATCCGTTGCGTGCGTTCTCGGCTTCGCGCGCGCCGTGCTCCACCCAGCTTGCGCGCCGGCGAGCTTCATACGTTGCCGCCAGATTCTCTTGCGTGAACGGCTTGTCCGCGCGCAGCAGCTCCAGCACCGCCTCGCCCAGTTGCACGCCCGTGGTCCACGCCTCGTCCACGCCGGAGCCGGTCAGCATGTTCGTCGAGCCGGAGCCTTCGCCGATGCGCGCGAATCCATCGCCGCTCAGAAACGGCTCGCCACGCTTGCCCGACTCTTCGAGCGACTTCGCCCCCCACGAGCGCATCGTTCCATGCTGCAGATGACGCCAGAGCAGCGGGTGCTGAATGTAGTGCTGCAGGTATCGGTAGGCCGTACGTTGCGGATTGCCCAGCCACGACGGCACGAAGATCCCAACCGAAACCAGGCGCTCCGGGTGCACGTAGAGGAACCCGAAGATCTCCGGCTCGGGAAATCCGAATGTGTGCCACACGGTTCCGGGCTCAAGCTCAGAGTCCTCAGGCAGCTCGATCACCATCTTCATGCCCAGCGCCCACTCGCGCCGCGCGTGCCCCACCGGCAGGCCGAATTGTTCATCCAGCTTCTGTCCCACCGCGCCCACAGGCCCGTCGCCAACAACGGTCAGCCGCGCGCGAACATCCATGCCGGGCATATAGCCATCAGCCGGAATGCCGTGCCTGTCCACTCCCTGATCGGCAAGGCGAAGGCCAAAAACGGTCCTCTTTCCCTTGCCGTTGTTCCCCTCGAAGATCGGACCGCTGACAGGCGTCCCCGGCCAAATCTGCGCCATACCGCCGGCCATCAGTTGCGATCCCACCCACTGGTTGAATTGGCCGATAGATAGAATCAGGCCGCCGTGCTTGTGCAAAAAGGCGGGCGTCCACGGCAATTCGAACGCATAGTCTTTTGCCCACCGCATCTTTCCAAGACCAAGAAAAGAATCGGCCGTGCGGAGCGTGAGCGGTCGCTTGCTCGCCCCAATGGGATCGAGCAGGTAGAAGACGCGCTCCTCTTCCACTGCCGCGGCCATAGGAATTTCAGCCGGATCGAGCGTGGGAAAGCTTGCGCGAATTCCCTGCGCGCGCGTCACCACGCCGCTCACGCCTGCGGCAAGATCGTCGGCGCGCTCGTAGCACATCACCTGCAGCGGCAGACCCGGCGCAACTTTGCTTTCGAACGCGGGATCGGCAGGGTTCTCGCTCCATGCTCGCGTAAGCGTGGTCAGGAATCCGCCTGTCGCCGGACCAAAGCCGGCGCAGACAATGTCAACCTCCATCGTCGGCCGGTCAACTTCGGTGGGTTGTGGAGCCGAGCTCATGCCGCTCCTGCCGCGGGATAGTCGAGCGCCTCGGGAATCATTACTTTGCTCACCGTTTCTGCGGCGCGATCCTTGGCCAGCCGCGCGCCCGTCAGGCACGTGGTCAGCTTGCTCTGCAGCCGCAGAAACTCGCTCGATCCCGCGCATCCCGCGCACGGCCCGGCCTTCGCCGGATGACTGCCGTCGGCGGCCAGAACATCGACGGCCATCGCCATGATGCCGGGCATCGTCTCTTCCAGCTCCTCGAGCTCCGCCGCAAGGAAGCAACTGCGGTGCTCTTCCTCATCCCACGAGGGATGGCGGTTGTAACCGAAGACCAGCTCCGCGCAAATGCGCGAAACTTCACCTGCCGCCTGCGCCGCCTGCGTGTGGCACAGGTCGCTCAGGAATTGCACCGTTCCGGCCAAGCCTTCCGCCGCCACTGCGTCCACGGCTCCGCGCGTCTCCAGTTCAAGCACGTCGAGAATCTGGCAGCGCGAAGCCATCAGCCAGCTCAGCGCGTCGGCCAGAGCAAACGTCACGCCCTGGCGCTGCCCGTGATAGAGTTTGCCTCCTTCCGGATCGGTGGCTCCCTGCAGATAATTCAGCGTCCACGCCCACAGCTTCATCGCCGACGCCAGCGTACATGCCCCGGTCCCGGGATGTGTCGACGCAATCTTCCGCATCTCCCCAGTCCACGCGGCAAACTGCGCCAGGAAAACTTCGCTGGTCATCGTCACCGTCAACTGACGCCGCTGCACAGCTTCCGGGCCTTCGTACGTCGCCTCGAGTTGCGCATCCATCCACTTGTTGGCGAGGAAGCCCGGGCAGTCTTCGGTAATTCCATACCCGCCCATCAGGCTCACGGCCTCGCGCATCATGTTTGCGCCGTGGCCGGTGTTCCAAAGCTTCGTCGCCGGGCACAGAACGTTGGCCTCGGCGTCCTTCAGCACATACTGCACCAGCGGATCGGCTTCGAGCTCTGCGCGCCGCGCGCTGTCGCCCTTCAGCCTCAACATTTCAATCGCGCGCTCCTCGCTCTCCTTCAGCGCCTTCATTTCCGCGCGCCCGCCACTGACGCCGCGCTCCTTCAGCATCGCCGTCTTCTGCTTCTCCAGCGGATCGAGCTCGTCGAACAGCCTCGCCGCGGCAAAGCCCATCGATGCCGCCGCTTCACCAGTCGCCCAGATGTCGACAAGCCGATGCAGCGCATCTTCCCGCTGCTGGATGCCCTGGTCGTACCGCACTGAGCCCGGCTTCGCTCCCTCGGCTCCGCGGAAGCGCTGCCGCTGATAGCGAATCACCGGCTCTGCCGCCGACAGCAGCTTGGCCGCCGTCATCAGGCCCACCGGCACGCGCGTCCGCCGGAAGACCGCGTCAATAATTTCGCTGTGGTTGAAGTTCGGCACGATCACGCCGTCCTTCACTTTGTATCCGCCCACGATGCGGCTCGCCGGCACTCGCAAATTGAAGACCGGATCGCCCGTCGACGAAAGCTGGTGCACCAGCTTCTTGGTCGCCGTGCCGCGATCGAACGTGCCTTCGTCGGTCTCTTCCAGAATCACCACGCAGCTGCCCTTGATGCGCGGGTCATCGGAGTTCACGGCCGCCGTCACAAAATTCGCAAACGCAATTCCCGTGATGAACCGCCCGCGCTTGTCCACCTGCAGCCACGGCTCCTCGCCGTCCCTCCACTCCGCCACGCGCACCTTGCCGCTCAGCATTCCCGTATCCACACCCACATACGGAATCGGCTCGGTAAGCGCGAAGGCTCCGCGCCACGGCTTGCGATCTTCTCCCGCCTGCGGCGGAGCCGCCAGCTTCTTGTAGCGCGTCACTTGTTCCGCCGTGCCGCGTTCGTGGATCGGCGAAAGCGCTAGGAATCCGGCGAGACTTGCCGTTGCCGCGCCGCCATCCACCCAGGCGAGTTCGAAAGCCGCGAGTCCGAGCGCCAGGTTCTTGGGCCCGGCGATGAATCCGCCCTCTTCAGGCTCCATGAACGCTGCCGTGATTCCCGCGCGGTCAAAGGCGTCCATCATCTCGTCCTTCGCCTTGGTCCATTCGTGCGTGTTGCGTTCGCCCGCGGCCACAAGCCGCGCCACCGTTCCCCGCGCCACGCCGCGCGCCGATGCCACCAGCATCTGTAAGTCGAACCGGTCGGCAAACCGCCATTGAATCTGCCGCACCGCATCCCCGGGAAGCGTCAGCATCGTCTTCGTCTCCGGAATCGCAACTGTGCCCGCAACTGTGCCCATCAAGGGCCTCCTCCAGCAGAGCTGTTTCACGATTTGTGCTTCATTCTCAAATCTGTACAACACGGCCTTTTCTTGATGAAAATGTCGCTCAACGGCCGCTGTTTCGGCGTAACGCAATCGTGAACCTGCTTCAGCGCCTCTATTGTCCTTAACTCGACTCTCGACGGCATGTGACCCACATCACCCTGGCGGCCTCGCGACTGATCGTTGACGGCTGATAGCTGAAGGCTAAATTTGTGATCTGTATCGGGCCGCTTGTGATACCTGTCACTGCGGCCAGTCCCCCAAAAAGAGCATTCCTGTGGAGTGGCCTCTGCGGCCTGCTTTACTCCCCATCCGCAGCGGACTTGGGTGTTAGCAAGACCAGGGAAAGTTGCGGTCCATCCTCTTTTGCCTGGGGAAAGAAGACGGCAGGATGAATCACGCCGCACGGAAACGAGCACGATCGGGCGTTACAGCGGTTCCGCAGTTACTGTGTCCCGAAGCCAGAGTCGCCAAGTGGATTTTTCCTCAAGAAAAATCCACCCTGCACCGAGGCTGGAAATTGCAACAACAACTGCGGAACCGCCTTCGTAACGGAATCATTGCAGCCGGCGTTGCCGTTCTCGCCATCGCATTCGCGCCCATCGCTCTTCGCGCGCAGGCTGACTGCCTTGCCTGCCACGGCGATGCCACCATGACCGACAGTGCCGGCCACAGCATCGCCGTTGACGGCCAGAAATTCGGCCAGAGCATTCACGGCAGCCTGCAGTGCACCAACTGCCACGCCGACATCAAAAGCTATCCGCACCCCGACAAAATAGCGCCTGTCGACTGCAAGACCTGCCACGCCGATCAGGCCTCCCTTGTCTCGGGCAGCGTGCACGCCTCAGCATCCGACCACCCCTGCACCAGTTGCCACGGCGTCGCCCACTACATCTTCCCCAAGGATGACCCGCGCTCCAATGTCTACCCGCTCAACGTTCCCAAGACTTGCGGCAACTGCCATGGGAACGCTGATATGGCCAAGCAACACGGCCTGCCCAACGTCTACCCGCTCTACATGGACTCCATCCACGGCTTCGCGCTCAGCAAGGAAGGCCTGCTCGTCGCGGCCAACTGCCAAAGCTGCCATGGCTCGCACAACATCCTCAGCCACACCAACCCCCAGAGCCCAACCTACAAATCCAACGTTCCGAAAACCTGCGGCAACTGCCACGCCAAAATCGAAGCCGACTACGAGCAGGGCGTGCACGGCAAAGCCGTCGCCGCCGGCAATCTCAACGCTCCGGTCTGCAGCGATTGCCACACGGCCCACGCCATTTTGCAGCCCACAGAATCGGCCTTCCGCATGCAGTCCACGCCCATCTGCGGCAACTGCCACAAGGACAAGTTCTCCACCTACCGCGACACCTTCCACTCGCAATTGGGTTCGCTCGGCGGCTACGTTGAAACGGCTCGCTGCTGGGATTGCCATGGCGCCCACGACGTGCGGCCCGCCTCCGATCCCGCCTCGCCCATCAACCCGGCCAACCTCGTCACCACCTGCGGCCGCTGCCATGCCGGCGCCAATTTGAGCTTTGTGCAATATCAGCCCCACGCCAACGCGCACGACCGCAAGCTGAGTCCGGGGCTTTACTATGTCCGGCTCTTTATGAACCTGCTGCTGGCCAGCGTGCTCACCTTCTTTATGATTCACACTATCTTGTGGCTCATTCGCTCGCGCTATAGCCAGGTCAAAAGCAAAGCCTCAAATGGAGGAAAGAATGCCTGACTCTGAGCGAACCGAACCCAAAACCGAAGCCGCCGCCACCGCCCCCGCCCCCGGCCCCGGCCCCGGCCGCTACTTCGTGCGCTTTACGCGCGAGCAGCGCTACATGCACGCCGCCCTTTTCACGTCGTTTCTGGGGCTCGCGGCTACGGGCCTGGTCATGCGTTTCAGCGAGAGCTTCTGGGCGCGCAAGTTTGCCGCCGGCGTCGGCGGATTCGGCGCCATCCTTTTCTTTCACAAGTTCTGCGCCCTGGTTCTCACCATTGCCTTTCTCATCCACGTCAAAGATGTCTTCCAGCGCGGCGTCATGCATCGCGAAAAGGGAATCTTCTGGGGGCCCACTTCAATGGTGCCCAGTTGGAATGACTTCAAGGATCTCTTCGGCCACATGCGCTGGTTCCTCGGCCTCGGCCCCAAGCCGAAATTCGAGCGTTACGCTTACTGGGAGAAATTCGACTACTGGGCGGTCTTCTGGGGCATGGTCGTCATTGGCTTCTCCGGATACGCCATGTGGTTCGCGCCGTTCTTTGCGCACTTCCTGCCCGGCTGGGCATTGAACGCGGTCCTCGTCATTCACAGTGAAGAAGGCCTGCTTGCCATCCTCTTCATCTTTTCCATCCACTTCGTCAACACCCATTTGCGCCCCGACAGCTTTCCCATGGATTTGGTGATTTTCACCGGCGTCGAAAGCGAAGACGAGTTCAAACAGAAGCGCCCGCTTGAGTACCAGCGCATGCTCTCCGAAGGAAAAGTGGAATCCCGCCTCGGCATCGCGCCGCCGCTGTGGCTCCTCAACTTCTCCAAAGTGGTCGGATTCACGGCCATCTTCATAGGCCTCACGCTGCTGGTGCTCACGCTGACCGCGTATTTCCACTAACCGGCGGTTGCAAGCTAAAGTTGGGATCGAGAAAGAAGCCTTGACGCGCGACGCGCCTCGCGCTACATTGAAGCGGTGATCAAGTCCTTCCGGCATGCCGGCGTGGAGAAGTTTTTTCTTGCGGGCAGCAAGGCCGGGATTCAACCCACGCATGCGAAAAAACTCCGTATTCAGCTCGGCGTTCTGAATACGGCGAAAAACGCGGCGCGCATGAATGTTCCTGGCTGGGACCTTCATTCCCTCAAGGGAGATCTGGCCGGTCATTGGTCGGTCAAGGTCAACGCAAATTGGCGTTTGACGTTCAAGTTCGAGGGCGAAGACGTCGTCCTCGAGGATTACCAGGACTATCACTAGCAGGAGACACTTATGGCTCGCATGTACAACCCTCCACATCCCGGAGAACTCTTGCGCGAGTATTTGCGCGGCGTGCAGGTTGGCGAAGCTGCAAAGCATCTTCGTGTCGCTCGATCCACGCTCTCGCGGCTCCTGAATGGCCGCGCTTCATTCACGGCGCCGATGGCGCTTCGCCTCGCCGATGCGCTTGGAACGGACCCGGAGGTTTGGCTCGACTTGCAGCAGCAGTACGATCTCTGGCGCGCCTCCCGGCGGAGGCGTCCCAAAGTCGAGCGCATTCCACTGCCCCGTTCTGTTCGCGATGCAGCCGCGTAATATCCTGCCGGTAAAGTTACGAGGATACTCGCGTTATTGCAAGCTACTGGCTACCGGCTACTGGCCGCTCCTGTGACTCCTATCACGGCGCGTTTTTCCGCCAGAGCGTCTCCTCAAAGCGTGGACCTTGCTCGCCGGTTTGCATCTCTTACGCTCGCTTTTCTCTGTTTTGCCTGGGCCTCCTCCCCAATCTCCGCGCAAAAGCTCAAGGACTCCGACTGCCTCACTTGCCACGGCGACGCCAGCATGACCGATAGCGGCGGCCACAGCATCGCAGTCGACGCCAACAAATTCAAGCACTCCGTTCACGGCTCGATGTTCCGATGCGTCGGTTGCCACACCGACGTCAAAAGCCTTACGCACGACACGACCCCGAAAAAAATCACCTGCGACCAGTGCCACGCCGATGAAGGCCAGGGCTACGCGCACAGCATTCACGCCCAGGTCACCAGCGCCGGCAAGATTCCCGCAAGTTGCCAGGACTGCCACGGCGACGTCCACCAGATCGTCTCCGGCGACGACCCCAAATCGCCCGTCAATCACAGCAACATTCCCGCCACCTGCGGCCGGTGCCACGGGCAAAAGTTCCTCATGGAGTCGAACGGCGAAACCGCTCAGCCTTTCCTCTCCTATCAGTCCAGCGTCCACGGCCGCGCCGTCGCAAATGGCTCGCAAAAGGCCGCCGTTTGCACCGATTGCCACGGAGTCCACGAAATTCTCCCCGCCAGCGACCCTAAGTCGCCCATCTCCAAAGTCGCCGTCGCGTCCACCTGCGGCAAGTGCCACACTGACGTAGCCAACACCTTCACCGCCAGCATTCACGGCCAGGCGCTCGCGCGCGGCAACATGCTCGCCCCCACCTGTACGGACTGCCACGGCATTCACTCCATCAAACGGCACACCGATCCCAACTCGCCGGTCGCCGGGCAAAACGTCTCCCGCGACATTTGCGCCCGCTGCCACCAGGGCGTGCGCCTCTCGCAGGAGTTCGGCGTCCCCGGCAACCGCGTCACTAGCTACTTTGACAGCTATCACGGCCTCGCCGCCGAAGGCGGTTCCGTCGTCGCCGCCAACTGCTCCAGTTGCCACGGCGTGCACAACATTCTCCCCTCCAGCGATCCCCGCTCCACCATCAATCGCGCCAATCTCGACGCCACCTGCGGCCAGTGCCATAAGGGCGTCACGCAAAAGTTCACCCGCACCCCTGTCCATCTCCAGGCCGGCTCGCGCTCCGGCGACATCGATTCCATCGCCGTCCGCTGGGTGCGCTGGATTTACATTCCCCTCATCCTCCTCGTCATCGGCGCCATGTTCCTGCACAACGCCATCATCTGGCGCTCCAAGGCCGTCGCCCGCCGCCGCATGATGAATCCGCTCATGACGCGCATGACCGTGAACCAGCGCTGGCAGCACCTCGTCCTGCTCTCAAGCTTCATCGTTTTGGTCATCACGGGCTTCGCGCTCAAGTTCCCCGACACCTGGTTCGCGCACACCCTGGGCATGGGCGAGAACCTGCGCGGCGTCATCCACCGCATTGCCGGTGTCATCCTCATCGGCGCGGGCATCTATCACATCTTCTATCTCGCCATCGCGCGCGAGGGCCGCCGCCTGCTGCGCGACATCGCGCCCGTCCCGAAAGACGCATTCGACGCTTGGGCCACCATGCGCTACTACCTCGGCCTCTCGACCGTGAAGCCGAAGTTTGGCCGCTTCAGCTATGCAGAGAAAGCCGAGTACTGGGCGCTGGTCTGGGGCACGGCCCTCATGGGCCTCACCGGCATCATGCTTTGGGCCAAGGTCTGGGTCGGCGACCTGCTCGCTCGCTGGTGGGTCGACGTGGCTACCGCCGTTCACTTCTACGAGGCCATCCTCGCCACTCTCGCTATCCTCGTCTGGCACTTCTACCAGGTCTTCTTCGATCCCGACGTCTATCCCATGAACTGGGCCTGGTGGGACGGCAAAATGCCCGTCGACCTCTATCGCCACGAACACGAACTTGACCACGAGTTGGACACAGACCCCGCCGCGAAAGCCACGGATCCGGTCAAGGAACCTTCATCGGGCAAATAGCCCCGCTTTGTCGCTGTTCGATCTTCGCTGTGAGCTGAAGGCTGCTTTCACACCCGCCAGTTGTCGGGGCGCCAGTCCTTGATCCGCTCTTTGATCTGCTTGCGGTTCAGATTGTGCTCGAGAGCCTGCTTGGCCAGCTCCACCACTTCGTCGTCAGCCGCAAACCGCAGCCCGATCAGTTGGTCCTCCGTCAGGCGATAGATCTGCGAGTGCCATTCTGCAGGCGCCAGCGCCTGCAGCCGCAGCCGCTCCTCGAGCCGGATCACGCGGTCCTGCACCTTCAGCGGATACTGCCGCATCCGGAATAGCGCAACGAACGCCGCCAGCGACAACACCACCAGCCACACCGAATAGAAGCAGAAATGGTGGACGCAATAGATGACCGCGATGACGATGGTGGCCATCGAAACGAAGGTTAGGAAGAAATGATACGGGGGATCGAATCGTCCGTGGTTCTTCAGACCTTGCGGTTCTGACTTACTCATCTGCAGCACTCGTTCCTTGCAGGTCGGAATTGGCGGTCGTGGCCGTTGGCGTTGCGGTCCATCCGCTGTCTACGGCGCCCGGTGCCTGTACACCTGCAATGGGCGAATTCTCTTGGGTCGGGGCTGGCGCTGTCAACGCGGATAAGTTGTTTGGACCCAGAACCGTCGGATTCTTGGGAATCAGATGGTAGCGGCCGCGCACCAGGTAGTCCACAAACAGGCCGCCTGCGAGATAAGGGTTTGCCAATGCAATCGGGATTGCATAGAGAGTGGTCACGATCGATTCGTCGACGGTCTTGGCGGAGTGGCTCCGGTGCCGGTAGCCCGGAATCTGCGGGATTTCAAACACCGTCAACTGCGCCTCAGGATGCTTGCGAGCATACCGCACCAGCTTGTAGGTGATCTGCTTCGGGGTCGTCATCCCGGCATCGGGAAAGATGCTCCGCCTGAAGGTCCGTGGAAAGTAGCCGTTCAGAACCACCCGCGCGAAATCTGCGCAGTTGTTGAAGAGCAGATTGAAGCGTGTCCGGTTCGGTCCCGCATTCAGCTTCTCGATCAGGGCGTCATCCTGCTCTGCTGTTGTCTCGAAGCGAAAGACGTAAATCCGCCGCTCGTACGCCGCGCCCAGCAGTTGCGTCCAGCCGCCGTGCACCAGATTACCCGGCGATAGACTCGCACTTAGAATCCCGAGATGCTCCTCGCGATACCGGTTTCGCAGTTCCACCACCGTGTCGTGGTCCACATGCGCGGGAACGTCGGCGGCGTTCTCCACCGAATACAGATAAGGAATAAGAGGGATCGCGGCCCAGTCGTACCCCTCCACCCCCTGATAGCGGGCAATCACGGCACCCAGCTCGCCCGGCTCGCACCGCCGCAGCTTCACCGGAGTCTCGGCGCAGATCCGCTCAAAATAGATGGCGTTGTGCCCGGTCGGGTTCAGGGCCCCAAAAAAGCCGTACGGCTCCTCCATCAGCAGAGCCGATTGCGCGTGCCCTTGCGCGCAGAAAGGTCCCGCCACCAGGACAAGAACAAATAAAACAATGCGGTTTCGAAAATCTGAGAGCATCGGTCTCCCTTTGGGGTATAGCATTTTCGGAATTGCCGTAGACCGAAAGCACATACTCAAGTGGCTTTTTCCTCAAGAAAAAGCCACCTTTCAATGCACTCAAGAAGTCTCCGCGTATTCCGAAAATGCTCTAAGAGTTACTGGTTCTCTCTCGTTCAGTATGCACCATCTCTCGCAACAAACAGATAAAGGAAATCTCCCAACGGGTCATGCTGTTGACAATGCAGGATTCCCGCGCTGCGGCGCGGCGCAGGCCGTAAGCGATCCTGCGCAACACACCACACCGTGCCTACGGTTTTAGGCGTATTTCCGGCTGGCTCCTGCGCAACAGACTATGCCTGTCGAATTAGATGCATTTTCCGGCTGAATGTTGCGGTTTGGTTTTGTAGGCCGGCTGGCGCTGGATTGTCGCTTGCCAACGGATGATTGAACTACTGATGAGGAGGGACGATGATCGAGGTCTCCTGCACTTCAATCAGGCCGGAGCCGATCATCTTCTCCAGTTCGGGCAAAACCGCGTCGACCTTCTCGCGCGTCTCGATGAACTCGATCTTGATCGGAAGATGATCCGAGATCTCGAGGATGTGCGCGGAATGGATGCGATGCTTGGCTCCAAACCCCGCAACGCCCTTCACCACCGTTGCGCCGGCGATTCCACTGTGAAAGAGAAAGTCGAGGATCGTCGAATAAACCGGAACGTGGTGGTGCTTGGCTCCATCGCTCAGGAAGAGCGTCACTTTAACGGCTTTGCCCGTGGTTAACATGCGTTCTCTCTCCGCTCGGCTTCAGTGCCTGGATTCACTTGCAGGCGCGCGCCGAACTTCCACTTCCAGGTGAGCAACGAACGATTGAAGCACCTTTGTGGGGAACTTGCAACTTCGGCTCGCCTGCCGCCGATTCTTCAGAGCAGGTCGGCAAGCGCCGTTCCGCACCATGTGGCGGCAAGGCCCAGCACGAGGCTGCCCATCGCGTAGAGCGCCGCTAAAAGAAAAGCGCCCGATCGCATCGTCGACAGCGTCTCCCACTCATAGGTCGAGAAGGTGCTGTAGGCGCCGATGAAGCCAATGGGCAGAAAGAATCGCCATGCAGGATTCAGGTCGGCGCGCTTGCCAAAGTAGGTCAGTGTAAAGCCGATGATGACGCACGCCGTCATGTTGATGACCATCGTGCCGTAAGGGAACCTGGCTCCCATGCGGCCCGAAATCGTGGAGCCGACCCAGTACCGGGTCATGGAACCCAGTGCGCCGCCCACGGCGATGAGCAGGTATTTCTGCAATGCTTGACCCCCTACTTAGCTTATCGCCTTCCGCCATTCGTCTTTGCATTCGACCTAAAAGGCCACACGAATTCTGGAATCGCTCTATCCTCCTTCTTCCATCGCCGGCTGCACTGGCGCAGCATGATGCTTCCCGTGAGCAGCCTTGCGGGGAAGCAGGTGTTTGGGCAGAAAGAACGTGTTAGCCACTAACGTGGGAATAACTGCGCTGGCGATGATCGCTCCCACGAGGAATGAATACTGCGCCTGCGTGATGATCTGATGATTGAGGCCGAAGAGCGCCGAGATGGTTCCAAAAGTCAGGCCGGTCGACATCATCAGAGTGTAATAGGCTCCGGCCGAACCCTGGTGTCGATGCGCCCTCACGGTGGGAAACACAAATGCGGTCTTCGTCGCCATTTTAGCGAGAAACAGAATGATCAGCGTCGCAGGCGCCGCAATCAGCGCCGGTACCGAGACGAATGAGCCCGCGCGAATGAAATAGAACGGCGTCAGCAGCCCGAAGGTCAGCGTCCTCAAGCGGCGAACCAGCATGTGGTCCTTGCCAACGGTTCCCGCCAGAACCGAGCCGATCATGTACGCCGGCAGAACGGCCTCGCTCCCCGCCCAAACTGCCAGGCCGCCGAGCGCGAACAAGAGAAACAAAATGTACTTGGTTTCGAGCTCGGAGACCCGCCCGCCGTATTTCGCAAAGAATCGCTTCGTCAGAAAAGGAAGAACCGCAAACAGGGCCGTGCAGACACAAACAAAGATGACCGTCTTAATGCTGAAGGGCGAGAAGATGAGCCCCAACGCCAGTACGGTTCCCAGGTCATTCACAAAGCACGCTGCAAGGATCGCCTTGCCGAACTCGGTCACGTTCAGGCCGAGTTCCAGCATGACCGCATACACAACGGCCACCGACGTCGTCGAAAGCGCCACTCCGCACAGCCAGCTTGAGCGCATGCTCCAGCCAAGGATGTAATGTCCGACCAGGGTGCACCCAAGAAACGGACCAATAAAACCGGCCAGCCCAACAAGCACCGCCTCTTTCCACTTGGTTTTGAAGATCGTTGGTTCGAGTTCGGCACCTGCCAGGAAGGTGAGAACAATGGCGCCGGTTCCGGCAAGAAAGGTGATCCATTGGGTGCTGGCGAGCAGCCCGCCGGAGCCCATGAAGGCTCCAATGATGAGCTGTGCCACAGTGCCGACGATGATCTCGGAAAGAGCTGTTGCGACCTTAAACCAGATCGCAAGCAATGTTGCCACGAGCGCGAGACCCACCCAGAGGGCAGACAGTACCCATGCATTCGCCATGGACGAACGCTCCTTATTTTGTGTACTCGGAGATCGCGCCGCGAGACGACTCCGCAACAGGATCCCCTGTCAGGAGTCATCATCTGTCCGGCTAAATGGAAGGACAGCGGTTTAGGGTGAACTCCTTCACCACTGCCTCTATTACATCTGCTTGGAAGGCGTGTGTCAACAGAAGTATTTGTTACGCCTTCGCTTTTTGGCGAAACCAGAGTGAGCCCCAGGGTTTGCCGGGCAGTGTGACCTCGGCATTGCCCGAGTATTCGCCCGCGAACGGCGTGCGCGTCAGGTTGATGGTGTCGATGTACTCTGCGGTGTAGACCTTGCCCTCCGGCAAGCCAAAAGCGCCTTCGGCCGGCTGGTGCTCATCGAAGTAGTAAAAGATGACCGAGTCATTGGGGCGACGGGCGCCCATCGGGTCGTCACTGAAATTGGTGAATCCGATGGGACCGGGCCCAAGGGAAATAGACTCCTCGAGCAGGTTGCGCAGGAACGCGATCTTGGCAGGGCTGGACCCGTGCAACACGCCGCCGTGCGACCACCAGAGAATGTCTTCGGGATCCAGGTAGGTTTCGCCGTGGCCGCAGTAGCAGCCCTGCGCGGCGGCCTGCCAGAAACGGCGCGTCATGGCGTCGCCCGAAAGGTTTCCCCACCGCGAGGCGATGTTGCCCTCGTACCTGCACTCGTCAAAAACGACGGGCTTGCCCCAGTCGGCGCGCCAACTGGAGCCAAGTTGCATGCGCGAGTCCTGCACGCCTGCATGGGTGCACCATCCGCGGCCATATTCGTATGGGTACCGGCAGTAGTGGATCGAGCGCAGATGATCGAAGGCATCGTATTCGGCCAGGATGCGCGCATAGCGATCCCAGTCGGCGTTCGTCTTGGCCTTTAGAAGGTCGAATTCGTTGGCGAGAGACCACCACACATTACGATATGCGCTGAATCGCGCGATAACGTAGCGCAAATAGCGGTCGTCCACCTCGGCGGGCATCGATTGGTATCCCCACTTGTCGTACGGATGGAACAGGATCAGATCCGCCTGCACTCCGATATCGCGCAGCTCAACAATCAGCCGGTCGAAATGCTGGAAATACGCAGCATTGAAGGTTGCGAAATCATTCGTCTCGCCATTCCGCGGGAACGGGTACATTGGCGGTTCTTTGCGGTTGTGTTGGTACCACTTGGGGAACAGGCACATGCGCAGCTTGTTGAACCGAGAGGACGAAAGAGTTTCAATCGTCTGGCGCTGCGTAGAATCGCTTTGAAAGGCCCACGCATAACAGGTCGTTCCGCATTCAACGAACGGGGTGCCGTCGGCGTACCCGAAGTGGTAGCCGTCGCGCACCGATACCGGACCGTGGTTGCCTTCACCTGCCGCCACGCACTTCAAGCGGCCCGATTTGCCGTTCAACACAGGAGAATTGCTGGTCGTCGTCCAGGTCCAGTCGCCTATCTCGTCGGGCATAAAGCGAACCTTGTATGCGCCTTCGCCGTCGTAAAAGCCCTCGACGTTCAGCGTCCTGTTCGTATGTCGGAACGCAACGCTGAGAGTAACGTCGAGGAACGGGTTGCCGCTCGACGGTCCGTCGAAACCAAGATCGATCGAATCCCATCGGGCCACGGAATCGCCCGATGGCGGCAAAGCCCCGGATTCCGCAAACATCTGAGTCGAAGCTGCTGCCACTGCGCAGGAAGAGAGCTTCAAAAGATCGCGACGATTCATCGAGCTCCTTGGCTCGCTAGGGAGCCATTGCAACAGCTGTAACAGTGAAGCTCCCCGAACGCACTACACATTCTTCAACAGCGGAGTAGGAAAACGCAATTAGGACGAGAAATGAGAAACTCCTGGCGAGGCTTTCTCGGCTACCCCGCGCTGGAATTCGCTCTTCGAATCTTGCTATGGATCAAAGATGCGATGATTTTGGAAACGCCGAAGAGAGGATCGGTGCTGGGTCTTGTGGGCGCAGGCCGCAAGCCTTAGCTGTCGTCTCTCTTGCGGGTCTTCGTGGCATCCGATTCGCTCAGCGCAACACGCGTAGTGCGCGCAGCTCCGGCGGCGGCCAGCAGGAAGCTTCGCATCTGCGGCGTGAATTCCTTGCGCTCTGCTTCCTTCTGCGCAAAGCTGACGGCCCAGTAGGCTAAGCAAAAAACGTAGCTTATGGATTCAAATCGAGCAAGGTGCTGGTACTGGGATGCAGTTGTCTGATGTGTCTCGAGCACGGCCACCGTGAGGCTGACGATGGAATAAAGACCCAGCCCGGTAGCCACCTGAAGCTCGCGATCGCGCCAGCCGATCGATAACAGTTGGCTGCCGCCGGCGAGCAGGAGGAAGAATAAGATTCGGAGAATCGACGAGGTCTGTTGCAACTGAGTGATAAGGAGTCCCTCCTTGGACGTGGCGTGAGCAAGTCCAGGAAGGGCTGCGAATGGCCAGATTGCCACGCCGGCCACCAGAATCAGAATTCCCACTACCACAAGTGCGCTCCGTGGCAAAGAGGCTCGAAGCGGCCGGAGCACAGACCAAGCCATTTCAACCAAAACGCAAAAGAGCAGTGCGGAATCAAGGGCCGTCTGCGCGAAGTAGGCGTGATAGACAGCACCCGGATCATACAGGCTGACTACATAAATGGCGAGGTTACTCGTCAAATCCCAGACGCAATAGGAAAAAAATACGGGCAACGTGCGCCAGGCGCGCCTGTAGATGAGCATCCCAATGACGGCAAGCTCCACTAACGATGCTACGAGCCAAATCAGGTCATCGATACTCATAAACGTCGGGTCCAACCCATCGCGCGAAACGGTCTGAGGATAGCAGCATGCCCGGCGCGGGACGCCCTTTGATCACAGTTTATGCGCTTCTCTTACCCACAGAAAACGCAAAAAGGCCCACCTCTGAAAGGTGGGCCCTGCTTGGTTAATAGAATATCTTAAGCAACGCTGGGAGGTGGAAGCCTAACCGGCCCATAAGGAACCGCCGCTGCTAAGCTCGGAGGTGGCAGCCTTACCGGACCATAAGGAACCGCCGCCATCAGGCTGGGAGGTGGAAGCCTCACCGGACCATAAGGAACGGCTGCCATCAGGCTGGGAGGTGGAAGCCTCACCGGGCCATAAGGAACTGCAGCCGCTAAGCTGGGAGGTGGAAGCCTCACCGGGCCGTATGGTACTGCACTGGCGGTGCACACCGACACAAGAAGCAGAACAATAACGCCGAATTTCAGGACTTGCGACGTACGCGAACTCATGGCCTAACTCCTGGCGGTGACAACTCCGCCTCAGAACTTTGCTTTGTTAGAGTAACCCAAAAGATGCAGCGACGCTACAACAAAAGTGGTATCTGAAAAAAATTCTTCCATAAGTACCTATTTCTGCTGCGCCACGGTAACAAAAACGTAGGGTACTTCGGGCAAGATTTGCCGTATCTTCGCCTTGCAGTCCGAGATTTCCCTGGTTGCCGCGATCTCGACCAGCCTATTCGAATCGAAAATGGGCAAAAGGGACGGCAGGAGAAGCTACCACTGTGCGGCGGCGCCAGGCTTCGACAGGAGCCCGCATTTCCTGTCGGCTCGAGCTTGAGGAGATGCGCGGAGAAGATGCAGAACCCGGCGAGTTACCACCTTTCGACCGCAACCGCCTTTTGCTGTTACTAGACTGAAAACTTTGGTGCCGTGGGCTAAATCAGCAAAACTAGGTACATTTGCACATAAGCCATTCTTATCTAGGCGCGATCTATGAATGCTCTCAATCCAGAAACACCGCTGCCGTCTGATGTCCAAGCCCCCTCGAAAGGGCGGCAAGAAGTTCGCTGCGCGGTACGATTTCCTCTTTCTTTGCCAGTGGTCCTTTCATCTGGTGAAAACGAGATCGCTGGTTTAACTCGTAACGTCTCCGCGAGCGGGGTTCTCTTCGCTCTCGAGGTGGCTTTGCCGGTCGGACTCGACGTCCGCTTTTCCATGCGAATGCCCCGATCCGTTCTGGGCTCGCCACAGGATGTTCTGGTCCACTGCACGGGACGTGTGGTACGCTGCTCCACAAGCCACAATGAGCACCTCGCCGCTGCCACAATAGATGATTATCGGTTTGCGGAGCAGTGAGTTCTCAGCTGGCTTAATGGCAGCCGACTATGGAAGTCCTCGACGATAACCCTGAAGGTGAGAGTGTTGACACTCCGGTCAAGCCGGGGACCATTCGTGTAATCCTTGCGGATTCCCAGGCGATTTATCGCGTAGGGATTCGCAAGGTCTTCGCTCTCGAAGATGACATCCGAGTAGTTGCTCAGGCCGACTCGCTGGAGAATCTGCGGGCGGCCATCGAGCGCTATCCAACCGACATTGTGCTTTTGGAGGGAGGCATGCTGGCCGGGACGGCCAATGCGATTCCCGAGCTTCTGCGCATGGCCCCGGATGTGAAACTCATCGTGCAAGCTGTCTCATCCGACGAAAACCATACCGTGGAACTCTACCGGCGTGGCGTTCGCGGCATCGTCTCCCGATCAATTTCGCCCGACTTGCTGGTCAGGTGCGTGCGCCGCATCGCCGCCGGCGAAACATGGATCGATAACCAGTCAGTCAACTGGGTCATCGATGCCTATCGCGCTCAGGCGGCTGCGCTGGTCAGCCCGCGGAATCAGCCCCGCCTTTCGCCCAAGGAGATGTCGATCATCACCTGCATCACCCAGGGCAAGCGGAACAAGGAAATCGCCTTCCAGTTGGGCACCACCGAGCAGGTGATCAAGAACTACCTGCGCAAGATTTATGACAAGCTTGGCGTTTCAGACCGGCTGGAACTGGCTCTTTATTGCCTGCACAACAAAATCATCCAATCGGAACTGGACGAGGAGACGGTGGCTCAAAAGATTGTCACCTCGTAGCTTCGCCGGTACCTGATCCTTGCGCAAACTCGCACGAAGTCCCCTGCGCCCCAACACTATTGCGGCTCGCGTGTGTCGCCGCAGGACCGGCGCGCCAACTCAAGCAGCCGAGTCATCTCCGCCAGCGCGGCGCCGCTGATATGCCCCAGCAGTTCCACCGGAATGCGCTGAATCACTGGATCCATCGCGTGCAGCAAATCCAGGCCCGCATCGGAAATTTGCGTCCAAACCACGCGGCGATCATGCCGGTCGCGGTGTTGGCGAATCAACTTGAGGCGCTTCAGCCGTGCCAGCAATCGCGTGATGTCGGGCTCCATCGTGATCATGCGCGAGCCGATGGCCGCGCAGGTTAGCCCGTCCGGTTGCGCCCCGCGCAGGATGCGCAGCACGTTGTATTGTGTCGACGTCAGGCCAAAGCCCCGGATCCTTTGCTGGAAGGCATGCTGCAGGCAATCCGAGGCGCGCATCAGGTTCAGAAATGCCTCCTCTTCCACGCTCGAAAAGGGCGACGTTTGCGCGATCTCAGACTTCAAGCTTGTCATTGGAAATACTCCCATCGCACCGCAGCGCCGATCCAGCGATCGGCAGAGGTACCGGGCGCCAACCCGGTCAAATCTCGCTTATTGCTTGATGGCGTCAACCTCGATCGTGAGCTTGATTTCCTCACCCACCATCGCTGCAGGAACTTTGGGAGCGATTCCAAAATCCATTCGGTTGATCGTTGCTGTCGCCGAGAAACCGTAATGTACCTTGCCTCGCTGATCTGTCACGGGCGCTGTAGGGCCCTCGACTTCCAGCACCACAGGTTTGGTGACGCCGTGCAATGTCAGATTTCCGGTCACGGAAAAGTCGTTGCCGTTCTTGGTCACGCCGGTGCTGGTGAACGTCGCCGTGGGAAAATTAGCCACATCGAAAAAGCCCGCGCCCTTGAGGTCGTTGTCTCTGCCTTGAACACCGGTATCGATGGTGTCCACGCCGATGGTGACCTGCACGCTGGACTTCGTAACGTCAGCAGCATTCAATTGAAGGGTGGCGTTCACGTTGCCAAAGCGGCCGTGAACCTTGGAAACGCTCATGTGGCTGATCGCGAAATCAACCTCGCTATGGTTTGGGTCTGAGACCCACGTCGTGTTTTGGGCAAGGGCAAGGGGCGCAGCCAGCGCCAGAACACCAGCAGCAAAGGCCAATCGTTTCACAGGTTGAAGCTCCTTTCGATTCAGGGCTCTTGGAGCCCGACGGGGTTCAACGAAGCGCACGCGTCTATCCAGTAAGATGCTTCATCCAATATAGTCGTTGCAACATATATTCCCCGTAGCCCTGGCATTTCGGCTGTTCCCGGGTACGAATGCCGCGCCATTCCGCTTTGGAGCCCCAAATCCGGTTTGCTGCGACCTGCCGGTCTGTTATGCTCCCGCCTGTGTCCGTTCCAGTTTCCGTTATCGCCCCGTTTCGTGCGCTCACCCGCTCACAGCGCCATGTCTTTCTGGCCGCATTTCTTGGCTGGACGCTCGATAGCCTCGACTTCTTTCTCCTCGTCTTTTGCGTCAACGCGATTGCCGGCGAGTTCCACACCCAGCCCTCCGCAATTCTGGGAGCGGTGTTCCTCACCCAGGCATTCCGTCCTGTCGGCGCTCTGCTCTTTGGCATGTTAGCCGACCGATTTGGCCGCCGCCCGATCCTCATGGCGAATATCCTCGGCTTCTCTGTCATTGAATTAGCCTGCGCATTTGCGCCCTCGCTCAACGTGCTGCTCGTCCTCCGCGCACTGTTCGGAATTGCCATGGGCGGCGAATGGGGTGTGGGCGCCGCGCTGGCGTTTGAAACCCTTCCAAAAGAGGGCCGCGGCACTTTCTCCGGGATCCTTCAGGAAGGCTACGCATTTGGATCGATCCTGGCGTCGGCTGCCTTCGGTCTGCTGTTCGCCGGCTTCCATTGGCATGGTGTCTCTCTGCCTGCAATAGGCTGGCGGGGACTATTCATCCTCGGGTCAACGCCCGCGCTCCTCGCGTTTTATGTCCAAGCTCGAGTGGGGGAATCCCCGGTCTGGCTCGCTGGAGCTAAGAAACGCATGGTGCGATCCGCGGTTCATGCCAGACCTGCCTGGCCACGGCAGTTGTTCCAGTTTCTCCCCACATTTCTTTTCCTCGTCATCCTGATGACAGCCTTCATGAGCTTCTCGCATGGAACCCAGGATGTGTATCCGACTTTTCTGGCCGTGCAGATGAAGCTATCTCCCGAGACAATCGGCTTCATTGGCGTCCTCTACGGCCTTGGCTCCATTGCAGGTGGAATTTTCTTCGGTACGCTCTCTGAAAGATGGGGCCGCAAAAGGGCAATTGTGACTGCGGCGTTGCTCGCAATTCCCGTGATCCCTCTTTATGCCTACGGTCATTCCGCCGTCACGCTTGGCGCCGGTGCGGTGTTGATGCAGTTCATGGTGCAAGGCGCCTGGGGTGTCGTTCCGGCTTATCTCACGGAGCTGTCGCCGGCACCGGTGCGCGCCACGGCGCCCGGCTTGGCATATCAACTGGGCGGGCTCATCACTTCGTGGAACGGCAAAGGCCAGGCTCTGGCAGCGGAGCGCTGGGGCAGCTATCGGGCCGTGCTTGCCATCACCGTCGTCGTAGTTGCGCTGGCGCTGGCGGCGTTGGCGGCGATGGGACACGAGGCCCGGGGCCGCGAAATGAGCGACGCGTAAATCCAGTCGCGAACCGCGCGCGATGTTCGTGTTTCGTAATCCACTCGGATTCTGGCGGTTCTGGCCCGAATCTTCCCAGCGGGATCCTCGAATTCCTCTCGGTCCTTTAGGACCAAGGTAATCGCCTCCAGTTACCAACTTGTCCAGTAGAGCCGTGTCTAAGGATGCAGCTCCCGCCTCCGCGAGTCCCACCTTTGCGGCATTGTTCTAAATGGTTCAAAACGATAGCTTCGATTCCATCAGACGTCGGCACGAATAGACCTGTCACCGGGCTGCGAAGACGAGAAAAGACTGAACAGTTGAGCGCAGATCTTGCAGCGGAACGGTCGTGGTTCTTCGCCAGGCAGGAAAGCGAATGTAGCACGTGAAAATGTCCGGCCGATTGCCTCCACTTTGAAGGATGTGTCACTCATCGCCGCTTCTGATCACCGGTTGCTGGAAAAGGCAGGAGATGCGAGTCGAAATTGAGAACGGTCTGCCGGATTCTGCGTTAGCCCATCCTGGAGCGGCTCTATGAGCCAGACTTTCAACCAAATCGCTTCCGCGAGCCCGCTCCAGCAGCCTGATGTACCTTCCGTTCGTTTCGCTTCGGCACCCCAGTTCAATCGAACCGATGATGCAGCGCGCCCGACCCTCCACCTCGACATTCGCCGCAGCCTTCAAGCGCATCGCCGTCTCGCCCTCTCACTCGTCTTCGTCGGGCTTGCCCTCGCCGTCATTTATCCGCTCAATGCCTGGTCCATTCACTCGGCTCAGACCGTCAACAATTCGCCGCCTGCAGTGAGCAGCCGCATCAACGTCACATTCCACGGGCTCCGGCCTGCCATCGGCGTCATTCCAGGCTTTGCCAAATTCGCTGCCGCTGCCGTTATTCCCTGGTATTCCGCCGATTCCAGCGTGTTTCGCAATGCCATCGTGCTCCTTCTTAGTTTCATTTTCCTGGGAGCCGCGGTCGCCGTCATCGCTCACAAGGTCGACCCTCGCATCTATGTCGCTTCCGATGTCGAGCACTTGCTTGGCATTGCGCCAATGGCGCAGTTGCCGGATTTTTCTGAAGTCTCTGATGAAGTTGCCGAGGAGCAATTCTTGCGGCTCGCCTCCGGCATCGTTCGCGCCTTCAAGGATCGTAACCTCAGCCACTGTGTCTTCACAGGAGCTGGCCCAGGTGTCGGCGTCACAACCGTCGCAGCCCGGGTGAAGGAGATCCTTGAAACCCTTGGAAAATCGGCGGTGATTGCCGGTGCCCCGGAAATGTCACTCCCGGCGCACGGTGGCGTGCAGCAGGAAACGGCTCTCCGGGACAATGACCTGCTGATGCTTCGGCAGTCGATCGATGAGGCGGAAGGCGCCCGGCGCGAGATCATTCTCGCCGATTCCGCGCCTCTCACTGCCTCGGAGGAAACTGAACATCTTGTATGCACCGCTGACTGCGCGATCGTAGTGATCGAAGCCGGGGTCACTACGCGCGCACAGTTGCGGTCTGTGGCCAGCACCCTGCAGCGCATCAAGGCGCCGGCCGTGGGCTTCGTGCTCAACCGCATTCGATTGGCCACTGCCGATGCCGCATTCCGCCGCTCCATCAGGGAGATGAGCCGCCATCTCCGGACCCAGGGCCAGTCCGCCGATTGGCAAATGTTTCAGACGCTCCAGCACGCAATCGAAGAGGGCAGAGCCAGCCTTGACCTGGACGCTGCGACGCTCAATCGCCCGGCAGCAAATCCGCCTGCAACGATCGCGATTGACGATGCGCCGCTCGAATTAGTGGCTCCGCCTGACGCCCCGGTGGCCACGCATCAGGCTACGCCCGCTCTGCCTGGCCCGCCCCGGGAACCTGAACGCGCGCTGGATTCAGTACCGGAGCCCCCGGAACAAACACACCAGGACCAAACGCCTCAGGTGACTTCGTCGCCTTGGGACGAGACAGCTTCGCGCTTGGCCGCGATGTTAGAACCGGAAACCGCGCATGACTCGGCCTCGCAAACGTCCCGCAATAATGAAAGCGGATCTGGAACCGGGGAAAGCGAAACTCCACCCGGGCAAGATGCGGCGCAATCGGCGCCTGCGGAGACTGCGCGTCTCACGCTGCCTCGGCTGAGCGAACTTAGAGGCATGAACTTCACCCAGGCACTCAGAGATTTGGAATCGGCCAGGCATCCCGCGCCACCGAGCACCGGCGTTGATGTGCTGATGAATGCAATTGCGCCTTTCGAAACGCTGTTTACGCAGTTTAACTCCGCACAGAACGGTGTTCCGTCAGCAGCGGCCCATGCGGAATTCGACCTGCTCGCTGCGACGCCGGCTTCCTTTTCCGTTCCTGAGCCTGGAGTTGCGCCCGGAGCAGAGAGCGGGACAGTTGACGCGAAGACACATCCGCCGCAGCCGGGTTTTCTTCCCTTTAAGCCGTCCGTGCCCGCGAACAGTCGAGGCAACCGCGGAGAAGAGAACGGGCTAACGCGGCCCGGACAAAGTGGCGCCGGAAAAAAGCCGCGCAGTTTCCTCGACCAGTTGCAAATCTTGCCTTCACGGCGGGGCCAATACAAAAAGAAAACTTGATTACCGCGAATTACAGGACAAATCCGGGGGCCAGTGAAGTTTTTTGGGAGGAGGGCCAGTAAACAACTTTGGGGGAGGAGGCCAGTGATCGCAATTAGTTTTAACGAGATATATTATCCATAACTTACTGTTCGAAAAGCCCAGCCTCTTGCCCGCTTTCATGGGGTCGGGGGCTGGGCATTTATCTGCTCTTCTGCGGGTCAATGACCCGGCTGGCAGCGATCAACGATCCGCGCGGTCGCGGCTACGTTTGCGGAACACGATCTTCAACTCGCGACGCCAGTGTTCTGCGAGGGCGATAAGCTCCCACTCGATCTCCGGAGAAAAATAGCGCAGCACCGGCTCATTGGCGGGGTGAATGCGCAGGGCCGGCGCGGCGAGGATGAGGCGCGGCGCCAGCGGTGACACCTCCGCGCCAGCAAAGTAGCCATTGCGCTCGAATGCCGAGAGCGGCGCGGCAGCGGGCGGCGCGAGCTGGCGGTCGGCGTTGAGGGCGCGCACGCGAATCCAGTAATCGAGCGCCTGCATCGGCAGGTGCAGGTCCTCGCCGGCCTTCAATTCCAGAACCACCAGCCGGCCATTGCGGTCGAGCGTGAGCAGGTCGAGCATGCCGCGGTCCCCGCTGGAGAGCGCGGGCACCTGGGTGTAGAGCAGGTCGCCGCGCAGTGCGGGCACCAGCTCGGGCAGGCTAGCGCGCAGGCGCGACTCAAGCCAACGTTCGGGCGCCATGCGGAACAGCGGATCGATGTGCGCGCCGTCGGCATGGCGGCTGAGGAAGAGGCGCTCGAGAAGATCGCGGCAGAGGGGTTCGTTCTCTGGGCTGAGCGGGGTCTCGTTTGTGCCCGCACCGAAAGTCACTTCATCCTGCCGCGCGAAGGAATGTGCCGAGGCGCCGTGGCGCACGCGGGCGAACTCAAGGCCATGCAGGAGAAGGCCAACCTCAGTCGCGGAGTAGAGACGGATCTCGACGCGCTCGCGCGCGGCATCGGAGACGAGCGCAAGAAGCCGGTCGATTCCAGATTGGCAGCGTTCGAGCGCGGCTGTCGACGAGAATGCATGAACAAGTCGCGACTCGAGGTTGCCCGTGTCGCGGAAGTCGACCTGCGCGAGCTCTTCGCTGCGCTCGTCGAGCGTGAATAACTCGAAGTTGGCGGCGGCGTGGTTCAGCCACGCCATGCGCTCGGCTGTGGTGCGCCAGGCTCCCGCGGGAACGATTACTTTGAGGCCGCCGAAATGGCGGCGCGCGTCGCCGTGCTGGCGGCAGTAGTCGAGCCACAGAATTCCCAGAGTGAGAATGTCGTCAATCGTCGACGCGGATTCAGCGGCGCCAACGCCGATGACCGCGTCGGCCGCGGAGCCCTTGAGCAGCCGGCCGCGCACATAGGCGGGACCGAAGCTGTGCTCAAGATCCATGGCCGTGCGCAAGCCGTCGACCTTGGCGCCGATGTGGTGGCGGGCGAGCACACGCTCGAGGAGGCGCAGATAGTTGCGGCGCGCTGTGTCGCGCGCGGTGGGTGTGCGGCGGTCGCTGGTGGGCGCGAGCTCGAGCGATTGCGGCTTGGCCGCGCCCATGCGCCGCGTGACGAGGCGCAGGCACTGCGCGCGCTCTTTCACATCCACGACCGTGCGCACAATGTTGCGCTCGTCGCTCCAAAACTGGAGCAGGCAGCGGCCGTGCGACTCGCCGACCGAGTAGTGCGCGGTGCGCATATCGAACACGACGCGGCCATCTTCGAGCAGCGCGGCCCCAGGATGATCGGCGAGATAGGCTTCGATCGTCTGCGCCAGCAGCGCCGGCGAGGCAGGTTCGTCACCTGCGCCCCCAGCGACACGCTTTTGTCGGTGGGATGCTTCGCTGGGGTCCCCAGCGACGGCTTTTCGTCGATGGGGTGGTTGGCCGGGGTCCATGGTCTTTTCTACCAGCCCTGTCGGGCGCGCAGGCTGGTGATGTGGGCCGTGTGGTGGCGGGAGTGCCATTCGTAAAGTGCGAGGTTGGTGGCCAGAGTCATCCGCCCTCGTTCCGGATGAATGAAACCGCGCTCGAAATCCTCTTCCGGCATCGACTCGAGAAGCGCAACCAGGCGCTGGTGCAACCCGGTGATGAAAACGAGGGACGGCTCAATGGCCTGCCTCGAGTCGGGCAGCCGCGCCCAGGCGGCTTCGTCGTAGGGTTTGATCGTCGGCCAATCCTCGGTAAGGGCGAGCTTGAAGCGCACGTAGCTGTTCGCGTGGCTGTCAGCGAAGTGATGAACCACCTGGCGCACATTCCATCCGCCGTCGCGGTAGGGCGTGTCGAGCTGGGCGTCGCTGAGGCCGGCCACAGCCGACCGCAGGCGCTCAGGGAGCAAACGCAGAGTTTCGATATGCGCGGCGCGCACCGCTCGAGTGTTCTCAGCCGGCGGACGGAATCGCCCAACGGGGTACCGCAGGTCTTCCTGATCGGCCATGGCAAAAACTTATCACCCCCGGCCGCCGCGATGGAACTGCGCTTGCGGAGCGGACACACGACGCCAATTGCGAGACAGGCCGGTTGCCTTGAGCAGCGACCCGAGCTCAGGCCGGATGGTGATGATGATGGTGGTGGTGATGATGGTGGTGCTGCCCGTAAGCGAACGCCGGACTTGCGAACGTCATCAGGAGCAATACTGCCGCAAGGTATCTCTTCATGGATCGAATCCTAGCATGGTTTCGATTGCATGCGGACGCTCGGCAATAACCGAGGTACCCAGAGAAGAACCGCACCGAAAACCGCATTGGAAGGCGGCGGATGACCAAGCGCGCGCGCATCGAAATGTCAGACGCGGGCAGAGTACACTTGGATTACGATGACGCATCCGGAAACTTCCCCAATTTCGAGCCATCGGCGTTACTTTTTTGAGAAATTCGGCCTGACCGAGCGGCTGCTGGAGCGCGCTCTGGGTGAAGCACTGAGCGCCGGCGGCGACTACGCTGACCTGTACTTCGAGTCGGTTACGGCAACCGCGCTGGGCGTCGACGAGCAGATTGTGAAGTCGGCCAGCCAGGGCACCAGCGCCGGATGCGGCATTCGCGTGCTCAGCGGCGAGCGCACCGGCTATGCGTATACCGACAACCTGAGCGCGGAGCGGCTGCTGCATGCTGCGCGCACGGCGGCGCTGATTGCTTCGGGTCCGGCGAAACAGCCGGTGCAGGGATTTACTGAGACGCGCGGCGCCGATCTCTACCCCGTCCCGCTTGGCGGCTACGACCTGGATCTGGCGGCCCGGCTGGAGCTGATTCTGCGCGCCGACCGCGCTGCTCGGGCCTACGATGCGCGCATCGTGCAGGTGCGGGCCGGCTACAGCGAGGAATTGCGCCGGATTTTGATCGCTGCGTCGGATGGAGCGTTCGCCAGCGACACCCAACCGCTGTGCCGGCTCAATGTGTGGGTCATCGCGAAGGAAGGCGCAATCACCACCAAAGGCGCGGCGGGCGGCGGAGGTCGAGCCGGACTGGATCAGTTTATCGGGAGCAAAAGCCCGGAGACTTTGGCGCGCGAGGCCGCGCGAGGCGCGATTCTGCAACTGGGCGCAGTGCCCGCGCCAGCGGGCGAGATGGAAGTCGTGCTCGGTCCGGGCTGGCCGGGAATTCTCCTCCACGAAGCTGTGGGCCACGGACTCGAAGCCGACTTCAACCGCAAGAAAACGTCTGCGTTCACAGGGCTGATCGGTCAGCCCGTGGCGAGCCCGAAGGTGACCGTCGTGGACAACGGCAAAATGGCCGGCCGCCGCGGCTCACTGAATGTCGATGACGAAGGATCGCCGACGCAGGAAACCGTGCTGATCGAGGGCGGCGTACTCAAGGGCTATCTGTCGGACAAGCTTTCGGCTCGGCTCATGGGCATGGCGAACACGGGCTCGGGACGGCGCGAGAGCTACCAGTCGATTCCCATGCCGCGCATGACCAACACCTACATGCTGGCCGGCGATGACGCGCCCGAAGACATTCTGCGCAGCGTCAAGCGCGGCCTCTACGCGGTGAACTTCGGCGGCGGGCAGGTGGACATCACCAACGGAAAGTTTGTCTTCTCGGCGTCGGAGGCCTACCTGATTGAAGACGGCAAGGTGACCGCGCCGGTGCGCGACGCCACCCTGATCGGCAACGGCCCGGAAGCGCTGAAGTTTGTCTCGATGGTGGGCAACGACCTGAAGCTCGACGAAGGCATCGGCACCTGCGGCAAGGATGGTCAGAGCGTTCCTGTGGGCGTCGGCATGCCAACAATCAAGCTGGACAAGATGACCGTGGGCGGCACGGGGAGGTAGAGAGCGCAAGAACTCTCCGTCCGCTATCTCACATTTGAGATATACTGGTACATGTCTTGGTCCGTAGAAATCCTGAACGATACGGTACGCGCCGAGATTCGAGCACTACCGCCAGACCTAAGGGCGCGCTTTATCAGGCTGGGCGATCGTATACGCCAGACCGGACTGGTTGGCCTAAGCGAACCCCATGTGAAGCATCTGGAAGGAAAACTCTGGGAGATGCGCCTGCTTGGGCGCGATGGCGTCGCGCGGGCGCTTTATGTGACGGCCATAAGTGAGCGAGTCGTCGTAGTCCGAGTATTCATCAAGAAGACGCAAAAGACTCCACGCGCCGAAATCGATCTGGCGTTCCAGCGAGCAAAGGAGGTCCAATGACCATTCCCTTCGAAGAAATCAAGGCGGAGCTTCTTGCCGATCCCGAGGCAAAGCGGGAATATGAAGCTCTCGCGCCTGAGTTTGAATTCTCCGCCGAGTTGCTGCGCGCACGCCTCCGCGCAGGACTCTCTCAAGCAGAACTGGCCGAGCGTATGGGCACCAGCCAGTCGGCTATAGCGCGTTTGGAAAGCGGACAAACGCTGCCAAGCACGAAGACCCTGCTCCGTTTCGCCGAAGCCACCGGGTCTAAGGTCGAGCTGCGGTTATCTGCGGCGTAATCAAATTTGGTTATACCGGATGTCGGTAGGCGGAACGGGCGCTAAGTAAATCCAGTGCACGCGCCGATTTCAGAACGGTTGCGTTGACCAATTACTATGTCAACATACTTACATTGTGTTTCAAATAAACAGCTTGCAATGTCATCTCATGTCTACCTTTCTGGAATGTGTAAGCAGATCAGATCATTCGATCCATTCCACCTGAAGTTGTTTACAGAATCGCATTCACATGCCCGCTAGCCGAAGGGCCGTTCATCCCCAAGCTGCCGCCCGTAGTGGCTCAATTTCAAATCACATGAATTTTCCGCTGAGTGAACTCGGGGAACTCTTTGGAAAATGGCCGAATTCAGTGCTCCAGAAATATGCTCGGGCTATCCGCCCTAATTGTTCTGCAATTGGAATGCTTTAGAATTGCGGTGATTCTGTTCTGTAAAGGAGTTTCCTATTCAGCAAGCACTCAAGCCCGGCTTCCATCTTCAAATGGCGTATGCAAGTTCGGCAATCCTGATCTTTGATATTGTGGGCTGCGGATTGACACATGTCCTGGTAGGAGGTATAGCCGAGACAGCGATTGTGTTCGTTATTGTGCCCTCGTTGATAGTCCTTCTTGTGTTTTCAGGAGTGCAGATAATTCCTGACCCTTGGCGAAACGTAAGAAGGCATGATCTCCGGGAGGCAGCACTAACAATTCCCTGGGCTATTTTTCTTTTCCTGCTGCTTGGATTTATCCCGGACATTGCCGCCAGGCTGGGTATGGGAGTGGACCTGCAAGACACGCATTTCACACGTCTGGATGAATGGTTCGGAGTTAGCGTGCCGGGCATCGTGGGTTGGGCTTCCCGGCATTGGCTCGGGCAATTGGCCAACAAGAGCTATCCCCAGCTTCCTCGCCTGATATTGATCTCGCTACTACTGCCCGCCCTGACGGGAAAGGTCAAACAAGCGCAACAATTCGTGACCGCAAACCTTGTAGCATTTGCCGTAGGAATGCCCCTGTTTGCCCTATTGCCCGCTATCGGGCCTTGGTATAGCTATCACTTTGTGGCGAGTCCTGAGCAGGCAAAGTGTCAGTCTGATATGCTCCTGATCCGCCAGCTCGGCCCATATTCGCATCACCCTTGCGCCATCGTATGCTTTCCTTCCTTCCATGTCACATGGGCGATTCTATGTGTGCCGGCGCTGTGGGTATTCCGGCCATTGCGCATCCCGGTTGCGGTTTTCTCGGGGCTCATCGTATTTTCCACGATGACCACCGGTTGGCATTACTTCTGTGATGTGCTAGGCGGAATCCTGGTAGCTGCGGTGTCCACAGCCACTGCTAATTGGCTCACTCGTTCGGTGTCTTCCTCGCAGCTGTCACATGTCAACATTTCGTCGGAAGAGGAACCACTCTCCGTGATGCAAGGGAGTAACTGATTGAGGACGGCTGATTGAGGACGGTAAGGTGACCGCGCCAGTGCGCGACGCCACCCTGATCGGCAACGGGCCGGAAGCGCTGAAGTACGTTTCGATGGTGGGCAACGACCTGAGGCTCGACGAGGGCATCGGGACCTGCGGCAAAGATGGCCAGAGCGTTCCTGTGGGCGTCGGCATGCTAACAATCACGCTGAACAAGATGACCGTGGGCGGCACGGGACGGTAAGACTGCCAGCGGCCCGCTGCGCCGCATCAATTGGAAGATTGAGCTAGCGCGCCGAACTTTATCGTTGCAGTTCGCGTCTATGAAGATGCGAGGGTTTTCATTCGCATCCATCACTTAAACTGAGAGAGACGGGAGGAACCGCCATGACATAGGTACGCAACCGCGTCCTGGAGTTTGTCATGAGCCGTTCAACTCGCCGCCCCTTTGCGGCGATAACGGGCACCGCCAGCGCGAAAGACGACAAGCGCATGGCTCATTGCGGTGTCCGCAGCAAGCAAGACCTTGCCTTAAGAACCTGCGCCGACTACGAAAGTTTGCTCATTCCTGATGAACTTGAATGCGCATGGAACAACACCTGGTGCTGGGGCCGCGACGGCGCTCAGAGCTATTACGGCTCCATGCGGCATTCCCAAGATGAGCGGAGCCGGAGCTACTACCAAAAGCTGCTGCGCAAGTAGTCTGATAGGCGCGAAAAGCAACCGCAGATCCTCATTTTTGATGACAATCTTGCTTCAGGTAAAAATGCTGGAGTGCCGCGCTACGTGTGCCGGTTGTACTCCGGCGGGCCGGCCATGACCATGCCGCTATTCTGCCGGCCGTGGATGTACCAGCAGCACCAGGAAGTTTCGTGAACCTGCCCTTCGTCGGGGGCACGAAGATCGACGTAGGCGATCCGGCCGTAAAGAAAGATCTTAAGTTCCCAATCTTCCACGCGGCGCAGGTCTTCGGCGGAGGCGCAGACTGTTTTTATGTCGTCGCGGCGGAAGGACTTGATGCGGCGCGATTCACCCGGCAGTAGGAGGATGGGGTCGCGGGGTGCTCGCGGCTCGGTATGGAAGACCGGTGTGACGGGAAGTTGCGATTCATCGTTCGCAGTGGCGATGCTGTCGACCAAAGAGACAATCCTTGTTGGGCTGTGGCCGCGATTGGTGGCTACGACGGAAAAGCCATCGCGGATGCCGGGATCGGGCTCGGCAGAAACCATGATCCAGGGGCGTTCGGCCCGCTCCTGCGCCTGAGCCAGAAGCAAGGCCGCCTTGGCGCTATCGGCAGCTGCCTGGGCGGCGGTCTCGCCAAAGCGCGCCTGCCGTTCAATCTTGCGCAGCGCAGAGAGGCCCAGCATGACTCCTATGTAGGCGATCAAAACAAGAATCAGGTTGGCCGCCCAACTGATCCGCTCCTGCAAAGGCCACGGCGCGGGAGCAGGCGCCGGAGTGGCAATCGTAATGTGCGACGGAGTAGCATCGCACGGGCCGCCCTGGCAATTGGTTTGCGGAACGGGATTGGCAGCACCCGGTCCGCTCGCAGGCGAAGCGGCGGGAGTGGTCGCGCCTGCGCCTGACGAAGGCGCCGCAGTTGGATGCGTCGGTGCGGCGGGGTTGCCTGCCTGCGCAGTTGCAGTTGCGGGCGCGAACGCCAAAGGAAGCAGCGCCGCGGCAAGCGCCAGGTTTTTCAGCGTCATGGCGCCAATGTAGCACAGGGCTTATGCCGCCGTGCTTGCGCTCCGCACGCAGGTAACCTTCTCTCGAACGGTCCATTCTGCTTGCGCGCGTAAGAAGAGATCATCACACTCCCACCGGAAAAGGCTTGGGGCTGGATTCGTCTGCGTTGACGCCCGTGCGCCAGCGCTCGAACCGGCCCTGCAGCAGGCTCATCAAGCCTGTATACCAGTAGCCGAAGACGAAGAGGATCAAAAACGGCGCGGTGAAGAAGTTGTCGTTGGTGAATGTGTAATAGATGGCCGCGGCGAAGTAGCAGCCCAGCAGCAGCTCGAACCACGGAGCCAGCTTCAGGCGCTTGCGGTACTTGGCGGCCTGCGATTTTTCGCCCTTCCGAGCGACGCGGTACTTGGGCGTGCGCACGAACGCACTCTTGATTCCCAGCAGCGCCTCCATCACGGCCTTGGTGTTGGTCACGGTCAGGCCGATGCCCAGAGCCATCAGAAAAGGAAGATAGTAAATCGTCTTCTTCCACGTCTTGGGAAAGATCTCGCGCTCGCTCATCACGTAGAACACAGCGATCGAAAAGCTCGAGGCGGTGAACAGAGGAACGTCGATGAGCAGCATCTGAAACCAGCCCTGGTAGAAGCGGCAAATCATGGCGGGGATGAGCAGCGCCGACATGATCACCATCAGCGGGTAGCTGAGATTCGCGGTCAGGTGGTAGACCGCCTCGACCTTATTGCGTATCGGTGCGTTGGAGCGGAAGACCCTGGGCAGAATCTTGATGCTGGTCTGGATGAGCCCCTTCGCCCAGCGCGCCTGTTGGGTTTTGAAAGCTGTCATCTCGATCGGCAGTTCCGACGGACACTCCACATCGGGCAGGTATTTGAACTTCCAGCCGGCCATCTGCGAACGGTAGCTGAGGTCCGTGTCCTCGGTCAGCGTGTCGTGCTGCCAGCCGCCGCCATCGTAGATGGCCTGACGCCGCCACATGCCTGCCGTGCCGTTGAAGTTGAAGAACTCTCCGGAGCGGGCACGCGCGCCGTGTTCGAGAACGAAGTGGCCATCCAGCAGAATCGCCTCAATCTGGGTCAGGATGCTGTAGTCGCGGTTCAGGTACGTCCAGCGCGTCTGCACCATGCCGATCTGGGGCTCCGCGAAGTGGTGGATCACCTTAATCGGCCAGTCGGCTGGCGGAACGAAGTCGGCGTCGAAGATGGCGATGAACTCGCCCTTTGCCACCTTCAGCCCGGCGTCGAGAGCCCCGGCTTTGAATCCGTGCCGGTTCGTGCGATGAATGTAGACGATATTGTGCCCAAGCGCGGCGTAACGCTCAACGATCGCTGATGCCACCTCGCAGGTTTCGTCGGTGGAGTCGTCGAGCACCTGGATCTCAAGCTTTTCGCGCGGATACTCCATCGCGCAGACGGCCTCAATCAGGCGGTCGATGACGAACTGCTCATTGAAGATCGGCAGTTGGACCGTGACCAGCGGCAGCTCGTCGAAGTGTTGCGGTGCATTTGGATGGTAATTTTTGCGGAACTTGAAATAGTGGTAGGCCATCGTGTAGCGGTGAACGCCGTAAAGCGAGAGCACGATCATCACCGCGAAGTACGGCAAAAGCACCGCCGCGTCAAAGAGATTCCAGTGGTAAAGCCCTTTGAAGGTCTGGTCGGCGTACTGCATTCTAAGGTAGTGATGGAAGGCGCCTTCCGGAGCAAAGGCGAGACAAGCCGGGACCGAACGCAGCACTCCCCCAGTCAGGCTGATGAAAGCAAGCAAAGGGGTTAGAGTCGCGGCCAAAAGGAACTTCAGCCTCCCGGGCTGGATAGGTTTATTGTACGCGAGGCTTCGAATTGGCACCTCGAGACACTGTTCGCCAACTCGCTCGTTTGCTGACTCGCCTGATTGCTGACTCGCCACCCCTTATTCCAACGACTCACCTACCTTCGGTTCGGCGAACAGCCACGCATACAGAGCAACACCGATATAACAGACCACCGGAACAAGGTAGGCAGACTGCAGCGGAAGCATCCCCATCAACTTCGTCAGCGCCGCGCCGCCCAGAATCGCCATCACCAGGAATGATCCGGCGGT
>Ga0181521_10000374_pt1 | contig 54220 bp, 50 predicted proteins | sample PEATcosm2014_Bin_32_FD_119764 | JGI IMG/M metagenome (GOLD analysis project Ga0181521, IMG submission 119764) | Peatland microbial communities from MTU Mesocosm Facility, Houghton, MI, USA - PEATcosm2014_Bin02_60_metaG | ecosystem: Environmental > Terrestrial > Soil > Wetlands > Peat | place... | reverse complement strand
CCGGCCAGGTGCTTGGACGCGAAGCCGCAACCGGGTTGGTTTGGGTTGACGATCGCGCGTGCCGCGGGCAGCCGGTCGGCCGGCAGATGGTGGTCGGTGATCAGCACGTCGATCCCGAGTTCGTTGGCACGGTCCACGCCCTCGATGCTGCCAATGCCGTTATCCACCGTTATGAGCACGTCCGGTTTGCGCTGGGCTGCCAGATCGACCAATTCCGGCGTCAGGCCATAACCAAGTTCAAAGCGGTTGGGAACCAAGTACTCGACCTGTGCGCTCATGGCACGCAGTCCGCGAACCGCGACCGCACAGGCCGTGGCACCGTCGCAGTCATAGTCGGCCACGACGAGCAGTCGGCGCCCTTGCTCGATGGCGTCGGCGAGATAGCGAGCGGCCTGCGTAAGCTGCGCCATCGTTTGCGGCGCTTGGATCTGGCGGGTAGACAAGGCCAGGTCCGCTTCGGTGAGGATGCCTCGTGCGGCGAGCACGCGCGCAAGCGGCGCGGGCACACCCAGCTGATGGAGCCGGCGCGCAGTGGCCGGATCGAAATCCCGGATCTGAAATCGCATGCTCATGCGCGGTTCTCGTTGCCCGCATCGGGCGCTGCGGCCTCACCCAGCAAGCGCTGCAGCAAGCGTGTTTGCGCGTGCGGCGCGCTACGGGGCCAGCTCCACCACGGTCTGCGCAGCGGAAGGATCAGGGTGCGCACCTGCCGCACACCGCACAAGACCAGTTCAAATCGCTCCGCACCCAGCTGCCGCGCGGTGGCCAGGTCCTGCTCAATGCGATCCTCGAGCGCTGCAAGCTGATCCAGCCAGGACTCCCAGGCCTGGTGCGCAAATGGCGCAAACAGGCTCCGGCACAAGGAAATCAAATCGCCAGCGGCATGCGCCGGCCTCTGCCCGGGCGCAGCGCTGGCCGCTTGGATCCAGCCACGCAAAACGGCCGCATCGGCAGGTGCATCGTCCGTGCGCAGTTCCGTCACCGTGCTGGGGGGCAACGGTTGCCAACGACCGCCGCCATGGATCCATAGGGCGTTGGCGGTGGGCGCATCGCGCAGCTCCCGCGCTGCGTTGACGCTGCTGGCATGCCAAAGCATCTGGATTTCGTTGGCAAGAATTCGCCAACGACGGGCATCGTTACCGGTGGGCATGCGTTCGTGGACCGATCGGCCCAGCACGGCATCGACGGCGGCAGTCTCTAGATGCAGGGGCTGCTCGGCCAGCAGGAACCATTGCTTGCCGCGCGCTGCAAAGCGCAGACCGCTGCGGCGTCCGACTGCGCGGCCGGCATCGTTCGCCGCTTCGCGCTCGACGTCGGGCACAGAACCGCACAGCACCTCGTTGGCCAGCGCAAATAGATGCTCGGCTTCCTCGGCCAGCAAGGGTGCATCGCCCAGATCGGTCACAACCAGGTGATCGCGCGCAATGGCCATGTGTACCGGATCGCACTGCGCGATCCAGCAGCCCTGTGAATCCGGATCGGGGGCGCCACTTGCCTGCCAGGCGTACGGCGCAGTAACCGGCGCATCGGCGTCGAGCCCGAACGACTTGGCAAGCCATGACCAGTGGGGGGCCCCCGCGTTGCGCTCGCTGGTGCTGCACTCGGACCCGCTTCTGGCGGTGGCAAGCCACTGCACCAGCCGCGGTGCCTGGATCGCGCGCACGAGCTCGGGCGCAAGCGCAGCAGGCAGCAGTGCGCCGGGAACGACGAGGGTCCATTTCATCCTGCCAGTGTAATGGCTGTGTCCGCGGGCGGTATCCGTGCGATCGCAATTGCAACAAAGCGATACGATGCGAGCCGAGTGTTGCAAATGGATACGCACGCGCGCCCGCAGACAATGGCAGAGGTCTCCGCTGTTCGCTATCGTGGTGCTATGAAACCGACTGGCAATTTCGTCAGAGGCGTTGCTGCCGGCTCCCTTGTCTGTGCCATGGCCGCGGGGCTGCTGTCGGCCTGCGCCGGCGCAAGCGGGGCCGCCGGCAGTGTTGGCCGGGCACCGCCGCCTTCGTATCCCACCGCCCCCGGCCCGGCTGCGCTCGATCCGGCCGGTGTGCTCGATCGCCTCTCCTGGGGCGCGACCAGCTCGGACTACGAACAGCTGCGTGCGCAGGGCACGGCAAACTGGATCGCCGAGCAGCTCCGAGGCGACGACCGGGCCGCGCTGCCGCCTGCCATCCAGGCGCAGATTGCCGCCATGACCATCGAGCGCACGCCTTTGCCGGAGCTGATCTTCGGTTTGGAAGCGCAGCGCAACAGTGCCGATGCGCTAGCCGACGACGAGGCCAAGAAAGCCGCCCAGCATGACTTCCAGCTGGAAATGAACCGTCTCGCACGCGAGGCGGCAACGCGAGAGCTGTTGCGCGACCTGTACTCCCCGAAGCAGCTGCAGGAGCAGATGACGTGGTTCTGGGTCAATCATTTCAATGTCCATCAGCACAAAAACATGATACGTGCCATGGTCGGCGACTATGAGCAGCAGCTGCGCTCGCATGCGCTGGGGAAATTTCGCGACTTGCTGGCCGCGAGCGCACGTCACCCGGCGATGCTCGTCTACCTGGACAATGCGCAAAATGCGCTCAACCATGTCAATGAAAACTATGCGCGCGAATTGCTGGAGCTGCACACCCTGGGCGTGGACGGAGGCTATACGCAGCAGGACGTGCAGGAGCTCGCACGCGTCCTGACGGGGTTCGGCATCAACCGGAATGACCCCGCCCACAGCGACCCGCCCAGGATCCGGCGGGAGCTGGCTTCGCAGTACGTGCGCAACGGGCTGTTCGAGTTCAACCCCAACCGCCATGACTACGGCGATAAGATCGTCCTCGGTAAAACGATACGCGGACGCGGGGCCGCCGAGCTCGACGAGGTGCTGGACTTGCTCAGTCGCCAGCCGGCGACCGCACGCAACCTCAGCCGCAAGCTGGCGCGCTACCTGATTGCCGATGAACCCTCGCCTGCCGTGGTGGCGGCGATGTCGCAGGAGTTCGAGCGCAGCGACGGTGACATCGCGGCCGTATTGCGTGTCGCATTTGACACGCCGCAATTTGCCGCATCGCTGCACGCAAATTTCAAGGATCCAGTTCACTATGTCGTATCGGCGGTGCGCCTGGCCTACGACCGCAAGCCCATCGTCAATGCCAATCCTATGGTCAACTGGCTCAACCGGCTGGGAGAGGCACCGTTCAACCACCAGACGCCGGACGGTTATTCCCTGTCGGAATCGGCCTGGGATGGACCGGGGCAGATGGCGGTACGTTTTGAAATTGCCAAGGCGATCGGATCGGGCAGTGCCGGTTTGTTCAAGACCGAGGGTCCGAATCCGGCCCAGAGGCCCGCGTTCCCGCAACTTGCCAATGCCGTGTACTACCAGAGCACCCAGCACGCTCTGGCGCCAACGACGCGCCAGACACTGGACCAGGCGGATTCCCCCCAGGAGTGGAACCTGTTTCTGCTCAGTTCTCCCGAGTTCATGCTTCGCTGAGGGCCGAGCTCATGGATCGACGTACCCTACTTCTCTCAATGGCCGCCTTGCCATTGGCGACGGTTCGCATGCAGGCGATCGCGGCGCCGGCATCCGGGTCGAAGTTTCTGTTGGTGTTCCTGCGCGGCGGACTCGATACCGCCAGCGTGCTGGTGCCGGTGGGATCGGAGTTCTACTACCGTGTGCGGCCGGGCATCGCGATCGCCAGACCGGGATCGCAAAGCGACGCCGCACTGCCGCTGGATTCCTACTGGGGGCTGCATCCGGCGTTGGGCGCGACCCTGCTGCCGCTGTACCAGCAAAAGCAGCTGGCGTTTGTGGCTTTCGCGGGTACCGATGATGTGTCGCGCAGCCATTTCGAAACCCAGGACAGCATCGAGCTCGGTCAGGGGCTCGGCGGTGCGCGCGATTTCGGATCCGGCTTCCTTAACCGGCTGGCGTCGACCGTCAGCGGTGTCAAGCCGATCGCCTTTACCGAGCAGCTTCCGCTTTGCATGCGAGGATCGCATCAGATCGGCAACGTCGCACTGCACTCGGTAGCGAAGCCGGCAATCGATGCGCGCCAGCGGGATCTGATTGCAAACATGTATGCGCCGACCCGTTTCTCGGTGCCGGTTGGCGAGGGATTTGCCGTGCGCGAGGAAGTCATGCTGGATCTGGCCGATGAAATGGATACGTCCGGGCGCGATGCGATGTCGGCCAAGGGCTTCGAGCGCGATGCCCAGCGCATGGGCAAACTGATGAGCGAGAGCTTCGACCTGGGTTTTATCGACATCGGCGGCTGGGACACCCACGTGGGCCAGGGCGCCGCCCGGGGCTACCTGGCCAATCGTCTCGACGAACTCGGGCGCGGCCTGGCGGCCTTTGCCGCCGCGATGGGATCGCGCTGGAGCGATACCACGGTCGTGGTTCTGAGCGAATTCGGGCGAACGATGCGGGAGAACGGCAATCACGGGACCGACCATGGGCATGGCACGGCCTACCTCGTCCTTGGTGGCGCGGTTCGCGGTGGGCGTATCGCCGGCGAACAGCGGGAAGTCAGCGAGGCCGGTCTGTTTCAGAACCGGGACCTGCCCGTGCTCAACGAGTACCGCGGCCTACTTGGAGGACTGTTTGCACGCCTGTACGGCCTAGGGACCAAGGACATCGAGCACGTATTCCCGGGGGTGAGTGCCCGCGACCTGCAGCTGGTGTGACTCGGGCGCGATTGCCATCGGCGCGCCCACGGGCCCCGCCGGCAGCGGGGCCCGACGCAGTGTGCGCCGACCCAGCAGGTGATCGCTGGGGATTCGTTAGAATCGCTACGCGATCCCAACCGGCAAACGCCTACTTGAAAATTCCCTACGAAGTTGTCATCGGCCTGCGATATACCCGCGCGGGTCGACGTGCCCGACGCCGCAACGCGTTCATCTCCTTCATTTCTGCCGCATCGATGGCGGGAATCGCGCTGGGTGTGATGGCCCTGATCGTCGTGCTCAGCGTGATGAACGGCTTTCAGCGCGAGGTGCGCGATCGCATGCTCTCGGTGCTGCCGCACATCGAAATCCAATCGGAGTCCGGCACCCTCGCCGACTGGCGAGCGGTTGCGGCACAGGCGAGCAAGGATCCCGAAGTGCTGGCTGCGGCTCCCGTGCTCGAGTCCCAGGCGATGTTCGTTCGCGATGGCGCGGTGCACGGCGCGTTGATCGAGGGCATCGATCCGGCACTCGAACCGAAGGTCTCGGAGGTGTTGAGCCACCTGCAGGGTGCCCCGATCACCGAACTGAAGGAGGGCGGATTCGGCATCGTCCTGGGCATCGACTTGGCCCGGTCGTTGGGGGTCGGCCCGGGCGACAAGGTAACCCTGGTCGCACCGCAGGGCAGCTTTACCCCGGCCGGCGTGCTGCCACGCGTGAAGCAGTTCCGGGTCCTGGCAACCTTCGAGTCCGACCATTATGAATTTGACAGTGCACTTGCGGTGATTCACCTGGCGGACGCGCAGCGTGTATTTCTGCAGGACGGGCCCAACGCGGTTCGACTGCGCCTGGCCGATATGCAGCGTGCACCGGAAATCGCGCAGCGGCTGTCGGCTTCGCTCGGCAGCAACCTGTGGGCGCGCGATTGGACCAGCCAGAACAGGACATGGTTTGCCGCGGTCAAGGTGGAAAAGCGCATGATGTTCGTGATCCTGACATTGATCGTCGCTGTCGCCGCCTTTAACCTGGTCTCGACGATGGTCATGACCGTGACCGAGAAGCAGTCCGATATCGCGATCTTGCGCACGCTCGGAGCTAGTCCGCGCAGCATCATGTCGATCTTTATCGTCCAGGGCGGACTGATCGGCGTATTCGGTGCGCTGCTAGGGGTTGTTAGCGGGGTCGCGCTGGCCTGGAACCTAGATGTCATCGTGCCGGCCATCGAGCGAACGTTCGGCGTGCATTTTCTCGACCCTTCGATTTACTTCATCAGTGCTTTGCCCTCCGATCCGCGGGCCGCCGACATCGTACCGATCGCGCTTATCTCGCTGCTGCTCTCGCTGGTGGCTACCTTGTACCCAAGCTGGCGGGCCTCACGCGTGCAGCCGGCGCAGGCCTTACGGTATGACTGAGGCCATAATGCGGGCCGCGGGCGAGGCCTTGGCGGCACCGGTCATCGTGGCCCGCGCCGTCGCCAAGGCGTATCACGATGAGGGCTTGTTCGTGGAAGTTCTGCGCGGTGTCGATCTCGACGTGCGGGCCGGCGAGATACTTGCCGTGGTCGGAGCATCGGGTTCGGGAAAAAGCACACTGCTGCATTGCCTCGGTGGCCTCGATTCCATCGATGCAGGTTCCATCGCTATCGGTGGGCGCGACGTGGCGGGGCTGGACGAGACGGGCCGAGGTGCGCTGCGTAATCGCGCACTGGGCTTCGTATACCAGTTTCATCACCTGCTTCCGGAATTTACCGCGCTCGATAACGTAGCCATGCCCTTGGCGATCCGCCGTGAGGCGCTTGTGCCGCGCCGCGCACGCGCTGCCGAGGCACTCGCAGCGGTCGGCCTCGGTCACCGCCTAATGCACTTTCCGGCCGAACTCTCGGGTGGCGAGCGCCAGCGGACCGCGATTGCACGGGCGATCGTCACGCGACCCGACTGCATTCTGGCCGATGAACCTACCGGCAACCTGGACCGGGAAACAGCGCACGCGGTATTTGATCAGTTATTGCGATTGGCGCGCCAATTTGGAACTGCCATCGTGATCGTCACCCACGACAGCGAGTTGGCAGCCCGCTGTGATCGCACGTTGCGCCTGATCGACGGTCGGATCTGAGCCCGCGAACACAGTTCGCGGGAGACTCCCGGCGCGCCCTGCGCTCTAGACTATGCCCATGTGGATCGACACGCATTGCCACCTCGACGCGGCCGAGTTCGATCCGGATCGCGACGAAGTCGTCGCCCGCGCGCGTGCCGCCGGCGTGCATATGATGGTGGTTCCGGCGGTCGAAGTGGCCGGCTTCGGCCGTGTTGCCGAATGTGCGCACCGCTACGGCTACGCGTATGCCTTGGGCATTCACCCCCTAGCCCTGCAGCGCGCGGACCCGGCGCACGTCGAGCGCCTGCGGGAGGCGGCAGAGCGTGCTTGCGCCGATCGGCGCTTTGTGGCCATTGGGGAAATCGGACTCGATTTCACGACCGGCACGGCGCCCGCCGCGACCCAGGAGTGGTTCTACTGCGAGCAACTAAAGATCGCCGCGCAGTTGCAGATGCCGGTGATCCTGCACGTGCGGCGCTCCGCGGATCGATTGCTCTACCATTTGCGCCGCTCGGCTGTCACCGGCGGCATCGCGCATGCATTCAACGGTTCGCCCGTCCAGGCGCAGGGATTCCTGGATCTCGGCCTGCGCCTGGGCTTTGGCGGCTCGTCCACGTATGACGGATCACTTCGGATCCGACGGTTCGCCGCGGAACTGCCGGACCCGGCAATCGTCCTCGAGACCGATTCGCCCGACATCCCGCCGCAATGGTTGCGAGCGGGCAGCGCCGTGCCGCGCAATGAACCGAAGGAACTGGCGCAGGTGGCGGCGGTCATCGCAAGGCTGCGAGCCTCGACGATCGAGGACCTGGCGGCACTCACCGGTGCCAATGCGCTGGCGGCGTTGCCGCGCTTGGCGCAGCTCTGAGGTCGCGTGCGCCGCCGGTACTGGCGGCCTTCGTAGCCGGTGACATCGGTTTACGGCAGCTGGAAAGTGGTGGCGAGCCTGTCGTCGTCCCTTGACCCCCAACCACATTTTGCGCTGCAGACCGTCCCAGTGATCGGCGCCACGGACCGAATCAAGCCGCATCCCTCGAGCCCGGGCCTGCGCTATTGCCGGCACAGCACTGCAAAGAAAGCTGCGTCCGCGCCGGCCGCCGGCGAATATCCGCCCGGCGGGCTTTGACGCAGTACTCTGGAGGCTCGAACCGGACAGACGCGCTTTGGGCAACCTGCGCAAGGTCCTAGCCTGTGGGTCTGTGGCCGACGGCTCCAGCGAAGGTCCGGGGGGCCGGAAAGGATGAACTCGGCGGCCTGGAACTCCGCTTTGGAAATCCTTCTCACGCCAATGGGCGCTTACAATCCGCCGGACCCGTCGCCCGGGGGGCAGCATGCCGGACGCCGCGCACGAGTCGAAGAGCCTTGAATCCATCGTCGAGGACGGTTGCTGATGAGCGAGCCTGTTTTTGGAGCGGTGCAGTGCTTAAGTCCCGCTGGTCTGCACAAGATGGGGTACACCCAATGGGGAGACCCGCGCAATCCGCGGGTTCTGGTCTGCGTACATGGTCTGACCCGGGTGGGTCGCGATTTTGATCGTCTGGCACGCGCGCTGTGCGGTCGCTACCGCGTCATCTGCCCGGACGCGGTCGGTCGCGGACGCAGCGATTGGCTCCGGGATCCGGCGCACTACATGCTCAGTCAGTACGTTGCCGACATGGTCACCCTGATTGCCCGCCTCGATGTCGAGCAGGTCGCGTGGATTGGAACGTCTATGGGTGGCCTGGTCGGAATCGGGCTCTCCGGGCTGGCGCAATCGCCGATCGTGCGCCTGGTACTCAACGACGTGGGTCCGCGCATGGAGCTGTCCGCGCTCGAACGTATCGGCACCTATGTCGGCCAGCCGATCCGGTTTGAGAGTCTGGAGCAGGCGACCGAATACAACCGTTCGATTGCTGCCGGCTTTGCCATGCGCAGCGATGACGAGTGGCGCGAGATCACGGCATCGGTGCTCAAGGTTGACGGTGACGGGTACGTGTTGCACTACGATCCGGCGATCAGCGTTCCGGTGCGCGCGCTGACACCGGAGCTAATCGCCGCCGGTGAGCACATGCTTTGGAGCCTTTACGATGCGATCCGCTGTCCGACACTGCTGTTGCGCGGCGAGCATTCCGATCTGCTTACGGTCGCTACTGCCGCCGAGATGAGCGAGCGCGGACCGCGTGCCAGGGTCGTGACCATTCCCGGCGTAGGGCACGCGCCGATGCTGTTCGATCCCGAACAGATCGAGGTCGTGAAGGCATTCCTGCTGGAGGATTAGGCGCGCCCTCGCGCGCGCAATGCGCCAGTGCCGTTCGAACCGGCAATAAGGGATTGGCGGCCCCGTGTTGACGAGCCATCACGAGCATTTGATTTTGATGCGCTCGTAGCGCTCTTGAAAACACTGGATGAGATCTTTGCCCAGCCACGGATGATCCATCCGTGGTGAACGTGGTTTGCATTCACCGTGGTTAGCGCACCCGCGCATCGAAAAATCGGAACGGAGACACTGCAATGCATACCTTGACGAAAGTTGCGCTCGGCCTCATGGGGACCTTGCGCCCCAAGCCTGCCAGGGGGGACTCGGCAGCCTCGATCCGACTGCCCCCGCCCGAAAGGCATGGCGGTCTTCCGTTGATGGAAGCACTCAGTCGACGTCATTCGTCGCGCGATTTCGCGCCCGATGCACTGCCCTTGGCGCTGCTTTCTGGTCTGCTCTGGGCGGCGTATGGATCAAACCGGGCCGACGGCGGACGCACGGCACCCTCGGCCTTGAACGCGCAGGAGATCGACGTCTTCGTGGCGCTGCCCTCCGGGGCATACCGCTACGACGCCGCAGCGCATGAGTTGCACCTGGTCGCGGCGAGCGACGTGAGAAGCGTGACCGGGTACCAGGATTTTGTGGACGAGGCGCCGATGGATCTGGTGTACGTGGCCGATCACGCGCGGATGGTTCTGGTGCCGGTAGGGCAGCGCGAGTCCTATGCGTCCGTTGCGGCCGGCGCTATTGCACAGAACGTCTACCTGTTTGCCGCGAGCAGCGGTCTGGCCACGGTCATCCGCGCGTGGATCGACCGCGCGGCGATTGCCGACGCGCTTGGGCTGACCCATGACCAACAGGTATTGCTGTCGCAAACCCTCGGCTATCCCAAGACCGCTCCCTAATCGTCACGATGCGATGGATCCATAAGATCCAATCCCAACTGCGTAAACATCCATGGTGGCGATCGGCATCGGTGCTCAATCGCGAAGGTGAGGGCTCCGTGTCGTACCAGAACTGGGCGGGGCGTCCCGCCGCCCAGGCCGCCATCACCAAAAGCCCTTGATCGTCAGCCCGATGCGGTCCAGATTGCCTTTCGCGGAAATGTTGTCGCTCTGCCGTGCGACGTACGGTTCGACCCGCCAATGATCTGAGAGACCGATTTCCATCCCCGTTTGGTAGAGGCGGCGTCTCCAGGTTTCGTACCGGGTGTCGTAGGTTGCCTCTGCCTGGACATAGGGCAGCAGCGGCACGCCACCAAACGAAAATGCTCGCTCTAGCCTAGGGCGTTCCCGGTAGTACCGCGAATATGCGCCGTCGACGTCGCGAAAATCTACGTGAACTCGGTTCACCAGCCACACGTCCAGCGGCAGTTGTCCCCGGGCCGTTGCCTCCACGCTGAAACGCTGCTCGTTGAAGGGGACTTGATAGTTGCCAAACAGCCCGGCGCCGACCCGGATCCAAAGATAGCGGCCCCGTTCCCAGTCGGCCTCACGCAGATTCTGTCGCAGTATCGGCTTGAGCGTAAAGTCCAGATAGCTACCGAGCGCGGTTTTGGTGAGGTCGTCCGGTTGTCTCTTGGTAACGCCTAGAGCCAGGAACACCCGGGAGGTGTCCGAGAGCTGGACGTATGCATTCATCTCTGATGCGTATTCTTTCTCCTGCTGGTCGTCTGCCAGCACGGGCTCGGCCAGCGCCACGAACGCGAGCAACGCCGAAATCGCAACGCGAGGCGCGGTCAGCGCCGATCTCATGCGGATGGGTCGCCGGCAAATAACCGTCGATCGCTGACAGACGCGTAAGTTTCCCGGCCCATACTCCGTTCCGCGCACGTATACGGGCAGTGGCGAAACGCGAATGCGGTAACGCCATTGTCACAGGGGGCGGTGAGGATAGGCTTTTGACGGCGCATTACGCATCTCGCTGTACCCGTTTTCTGTGCACCCTGATGCAAATCAAGGGTATTGACATGGCATGAACAGCCTCGCCAAATGAATAGCAGCGTCAAAAAAGAGAGATGCAAAAATATATGTGCGCCCAGCCTTTGCCGCCGCCTCATACCGGAGTAATGTCGGTCCCCTACCGAACAAATCGGGTACTGAGAACATGGTACCCGAAGCCCCTAGCCGTTTGCGTTTAGACCAACAACGCGGACCAATCGATGATTGCCCCCAGACATAAAGAAATCGCGCGGTCCGTGAAATCTCAGGTAGCGCTATTTCAGGCTGGTTCTACGGCTGTCATTCAGTCCCGGGAGCTCGACGATTTGACCACCGCGGCGGTGGGCTGGAACAGGGAGTACATGCAGCTTCGGTCCGGGCGCTTCTTCGGAACGGTTGCCGTCGCACGCACCGCCCAGATGCAACTGGGTCTGGTCTCGTGGAACACCGCCGTCCAGGCTCGCGGGTGTGCACCCCGAGGCACGCGTTCCATTGCGATCCCGATTGGTCCGCACCCGGCACCTTGTTTTTGCGGTGTCGCAGTCGCCGGCGAGGAGATCGTGACGGAGCAGGAAGGCACCGAGGTGGACTTCCGTGGAGCGAAGACTTGCGAATTTCTGGTGATGTCGATCGGCATCAATGTCTTGCAGCGCCATGCGGTCGACCGCTGGGGCGAGCCGTTTGAATCGCGTATTGTCGAACAACGGATCAACCTCGGCAGTGCAGCTGCGCGCGTCGCGCTTGGTCGCAGCTGGTCATCGTTGCTCGCAAAGGTGCAGCGCGATCCCGAGGCACTGGCCAACGCCTATACCGCCCACGTGGTCGAGCAAAGCGCGGTCAACGCGCTGCTGAGCGCGGCGGGCCCACCTCCGAGGAAGGCCTTGTCGGCGCGGCGCCAGTCGCTGGCACAGCGTGCCGAGGAGTTCTTACGGAACTACATCAATACGCCCATAACGGTCAGGGATGTCTGCGACTGGGTCGGCACGAGTGAACGGTCATTGCATCTGGGTTTCCTCGAGCGTTTCGGCATGTCCCCGATGGCATACCTCAAAGTGCTGCGCTTGAACCGCGTCCGGCGCCAGCTGCGCGACGCGGCCCCAGGCACAACCGTGACCGACGTGGCGATGTGCCTTGGCTTCTCGCATCTGGGCCGCTTCGCGACGGAGTACGTTCGTTTTTTTGGCGAACGACCGTCCACAACGCTGCAACATCTGGCACGATAAACAAGCGTGCTCCTGCATGAACTGCGGCCGCGGCCTAGTTTTGCGTGCCTGGAAAGTCGCAGCCAAACAAGCCGCAGTAACCTCCTGGTGCCCGCGATGCTTGGCGAAGCCGCTGTATATTCGCGCGATGGATCTTGCAAGCTGCTCCACGGGCGGCGTTGGCCGCTTAGTGTCGCAGTGCAATTTAGGGAGAACGATGATGTCGAAATGCATCCGGATCGTGATGGGAGGTATGGCACTGTCGTTGGCAGCGGCCGCTGTTGCACAGCAGCCCATTATCTATCCCGCAAAAGGCCAGAGTGCGCAACAGCAGAGCAAAGATGAGGGCGAATGCTATATGTGGGCGAAGCAAAAGACCGGCATTGATCCGGCGGTCCTTGCTGCCTCACCGCCGCCGCAGCAACAAGCAAGTGGTGGCGCCGTCGTGGCCGGCGCTGCCAAAGGTGCGGTCGCGGGAACGGCCATTGGCGCGATCGCCGGCAACACCGGCAAGGGCGCTGCCATCGGCGCGGTCGGCGGCGCCATGGTAGGCAGGCGTCAGGGCCAAAATCAGGCGGCCGCCGCCAACCAGCAGGCACAGGCTGGCCAACAGCAGGCGCTCGCCACCTACTATCGGGCGCAGAGTGCATGTATGGAAGGCCGCGGCTACACGGTCAATTGACTGGCGAGGCAACAAAAAACATGACAATTTCCGTTCGCATCGGCATCGCGGCGCTAGGTCTTGGCGCGGCATGCAATTCAATGGCCGCGGACTTCGACGACACGAAACTGCTCATCTGCGCGCCGGTCGAGGCGGTGGATTGCACGCCCGGCAAGCCATGCCAAGTTGGCACTCCCGAGCAGATTGGCGCCCCCCCGTTTATTCGCATCGACTTCGGTAAAAAGGTCGTGGTTGGGACGCAGCGCGATTCGCCCATCACCTCGAGCGAGAAAAGCGAGACCCAGTTACTGATCCAGGGCACCGAACTCGGCTACGGCTGGGCGATCGCCATCGACCGGCAGGGCGGTCGGATGTCCGCAACCCTCACCGACCGCGAGGGGGTGTTCGTGCTGTTCGGTGAATGCACGTCTCCCTGATTGTTGCAGACGCGGGCACGAGCTTTGGTGCGAAGGATATAAAAAGATGCTCCATCTAGTAGGTTTTCCGGAATCGGAGAGGTCAACGATGTTGAAATGCGTCCGCATGGCAATCGGTGGTACGGCGCTGTCGTTGGCGGCAGCCGCCAACGCACAGCAGCCGATTATCTATCCGGCCCAAGGCCAGAGCCCGCAGCAGCAAAGCATGGACGAGGGCCAATGCTACGAGTGGGCAAAGCAGACGACTGGCATCGATCCGGTCGCGCTCGCGGCCTCGCCGCCGCAGCAGCAGCAGGCGAGCGGCGGTGCTGTCGTGGGCGGTGTTGCCAAAGGCGCGCTCTTCGGAACGGCCATCGGCGCGATCGCCGGCGATGCGGGCAAGGGCGCTGGCATCGGCGCCGTCGTCGGCCTCATGGGAGGAATGCGCGAGTCTCGAATGCAGGCTTCCGAGGCCAACCAGCAGGCACAGGCTAGCCGGCAGCAACAGCTCGCCACGTACTATCGGGCGCAGAGCGCGTGCCTGGAAGGCCGCGGATACACCGTCAATTAACCGGCGAGGCAAACATGACAAACTCCATTCGCATCGGAATCGCAGCGCTGGGTCTGGTCGCGGTATGCAATTCAATAGCCGCGGATTTCGACGGCTCGAAGCGGCTCATTTGCGCCCCGGTTGTGGCGATGGATTGCACTGCCGGCGCACCGTGCCTAGGTGGCACTCCCGAGGAGATCGGCGCTCCCGCGTTCCTTCGCATTGACTTTGGCAAGAAGTCCGTGATCGGGACGAAGCGCAATGCGCCCATCAGCTCGATCGAGAAGAGCGAGTCCCAGGTCCTGATCCAGGGGACCGAGCTCGGCTTCGGCTGGGCAATCGCCATCGATCAGCAGGACGGGCGGATGTCCGCATCTCTCACCGACCGCCAGGGCGTGTTCATCTTGTTTGGTGAATGCACGCCGGACTGACTGTCGTGGACTCGGGCGCCGCCCATGCTTGGGCTCGCGCGCGCCAGCGCACACGATCCTCAGGGCCCTGGCGATTGGGTATTGGATTCCGAACCCGATCCGAACGGTTCCAGCAGCTTGCCGGGCAAGCGGAGCACACGCGTCAACAGCGAGGTAATGCCGGAAGCAATCGCGCGCGGGTCGAGCGGGACTACGGTCGGATCGCGGATGTCTCCGGTCACTTCCATTGGTACGCTGGTCAAGGTTCCCCCCACGAGGTAACCGATAATCGGCACGTTGCGCACGAGGCGGTCAAGGCGGCTGTGGGGGGCGAACAGGACCGTGAGATCCGTGTCGCCATCGAGAAGTCTGATGGTTCCGGTGCCGGCCAGTCCGAAAGCGCCGCTGTCGAAGGACATTTCCTTGACGAGGAACTGACGCTCGCTGATAGGTCCCTCGATCGTCAGCGTGCGGTACGGAAACCCCTCGGCACCCAGAGAGGACGAATTGCGGCTGAGCAGACCGATGACGTCGGTCATGGCCAAGATGTTGCCGATCAGCGCGAACTTCCTGACCTCGCCATCACGGGATTCGAACTGTATCGTTCCCTCCAGGTCCGTCAGACGCCCATCCAAGGTGCCTTTCGCTCGCAGGTTCACGCGTGCATCGAACTCTCCCGTAATTAGCAGACGTCCCTCGGTCAGGCAGTGGGTGACGGTTTCCAGGTGCTGGTTTAGCGCAAGGAGTTGCGCCGATCCCGTAAGGCCTGCTGGCGTGGCCGCAATCGTCATTGGAAGGGAAACGCCGCAGAGATCCGTGTCATGTAGACGCAGCTCGGCCTTTTCTTTCCCGAGCGTGAGAATGGCCCCCAGCGGCGCGAGGCGGTACCGGTGGAACTGAAGGGAATCGGAACGCACTTTGATCTGTCCGGTAATGGGCATCGCCCACACTCGAGCAAGGATTCCCGCGCCCTGCGCGAGTGTCGGCTGGTCTTGCGCGCCGGCCGGCGCCTGTGCGGCGGCTTCGCGCGCGCGTAGCAGCGCATCGACTACGATTCCGGGCGAATCGAGCTCAGCATTGACGACCAGGCCCTCCTCTCCACGGGCCAGTTCGCCGCTGATCTTGGCAAGCTGCTGCGCCCAGCGCAGCACGGCCTCGTGTATCTGCAGGCTCGATCCGCTTGCTGACAAATCGAGTCGCTCCACGCTCACCGGCGCGTGGAGCAAGCCATCCAGGTCGAAGGACTGCGCCAAGATATGGCCCTGCGCGGAGGTCTTCTCCCAATGTTCGGGGTCAAACGTCACGCGCAGATCACCCGCCACTTGGCCTTGCGTCCCGCCTGGGCGTTTCAACATGGAGGCAATACTCCGGGCGAAAAGGGTACCCGAGTAGTTGGCCTGGAACAGATGATCCTTGAGCTGCAGGCCGAGCGTGGCCTGGCTGGCACCATCTCGAATCACGAGGCGTCGTACGTCCAGCAGCTCCGGTCCCCAGCGCAGGTCCGCGGACACATCGGGCCCGGCATCGAACTTCACGTCTCCCTGCGCTTGCACCGGCTCGTTCGGGCTCCAGATCACTTGCTCCAGGGAAAAGCGCAACGGTGTCCTGGGTTCGAGCGCCACCGGCGCGCCCATGCGCTGCCAGATCCAGCTCGCAAATTCTTCCCCCACCACGGCGTCCACGACCCTTGCACGCAGCTGCAATCGCGATCCGCGATAGTCCACGATTTCGCCGGAAACGAGCCCTTGTGCGTCGAGCATCGCCGTCGTCACGCGATCCAGCGCGATCGTGCTCGGATCGATGTGGACGGTGCCGCCGGCAACGGTGAGCGGTGCCGGCAGTTGCGTCGCCGCTACGCGTATCTGCTCGGGTCGCACGATCGCCGCAAAGGCGAGCGCGGACGGCTGGGCCAGGGCCCCGGACAGGCTGTCCAGGGTAATCTGCACGCTCCCGGAGATCGAGTCGATGTCGCGCAGCAGGTCCGCGAAATGACCCTGCGAACGTACCCAGGGGTAGATCTCCTCGAGCGCGAGCGTTGCGCGGCCGTATCCACTCGTAATGCGCGGCTCGGGTCCGAGGGCGATCGCTACGCCAACGTCGGCGAAATCGGAGCGACCCAGGGCACCGTGCAGGCCGCTTACGCTGGCTTGCCCGGGAGCAAAGGACGCTTTGGCTGCAGACAGCGACACCGGCCAGGGCAGCGGCCGCAGGCGTACCGAGGCATTCGATTGCGTGACATCCACGCGCACGGTCCAATTGGCCTTTGCGGAAGCGATGTTCACACGCCCTTGCAGTCGTCCCTGGGTGGATTCGACCTCCTGTAACGACCTCGCCAGGGCTTGCGGCAGGACCGAACGAGCAACTGCCAGGCCCTGCGCTAGATCGAGGTCGACGCCAATGCTCGCAGAAGTAGCCTTGTCGCGCATCGAATAGCGCAGCCTAGCGTCGCTCAGCCGGCTCAGCCCCATTTGCGCGCTCGCCGCCGCGAGTTCCAGCGTCGCATCGGAGAGCACGATGCGTCCGCCCAGCGCGGTGGCTCTTTGCTCGATCACGGGCAAAAGGAAGGAGCCTTGCGCAAGCGTCGCGGTTCCGGCGACATGGTCGGAGCCGAGCAGGTCACGCCAGGTATCGGCCTCGGCGTGTAGCTGTAGATCCGTGATATCGCCGCCAAACACGCGCGGGGCGTGCCGGCGCGCCAGGTCGCTGTCAGGGGCCAAGGCGAGTACCGCATCGCGCAGCGCACCGGCATCGAGCCGGGGTATGTCCAGCGTGGCACGATCCTTTTGCGCATCGCTCGTCAGGTGCAGCGTGGCGTGGCCCGCCGGCAACAAGGATCCAAGCCGGATCTCCTGCAGCGTTACATCGCTTTCGTGCGCGCGCAGAGCCGCTGTTCCCGCGAAGTGCACATTGGAAATCGGCAGGCCTGGTCCCTCGCGCGCGACGGACATGGACGCAATGTCGATCCCGAAGTCGCATTGCAAGACGCTCTTGGCATCGGTGCGTACCTGTGCGTGCAGCGCCGCACGCGGAATGCCGATGCCAATTGTCGTGTCCGATAGCGCGCGATTTAACCACGCCTGCGGACGCAAGCCAGCGACCTCGAGGCGGAAATCCCCCGAGAGATCGCTAAATTCCGCCCGCCCTACGAAATTCAAATTATCCCAAAGATCGCTTGCGCCGCTTACTTGCAGCTCGATGCCGCTGACGCCCGTTTGGGCGCGCAGCGAAATGGCGCGCACCTGGACACTCGGCAAGGCGGGCGCGCGCAGCTCCAGCTCCCCGTCGGCAATCTCGATGAGCGAATCGGGCGCGGCTTTGCGAAGCACCCGCAGCAGCGGCTCCAGCAAGGACCGGTAAATGGCCACCGGATCGGTTGGCTGCGGGTTTTCTTCCGGGGCAGACGGCGGGATGTCGATCCGAATGACCGGTCGCGAAACGCTTGCCGAGTTGAACTCGACATGTCCCAGCAATAGTGGACGCAGACGCAGTCCGACTTCGGCCTGCTCGATTTGCGCGCTGGCATGCCCCGGGAAATCTACCGCGACGCCGCGCAGAACGATGCGTGGACGAAGCAGCAGGCGAAATTGCAGCGTATCCCAGGCAATGTGCCCGTTCACGGCCTGCGAGAGCTCGCGCTGCGCCTCGGACTTCACCGAGGGCAGGTCGAGCAGCGCGGAGGTGCCGAACAGCACCGCCGCGACCAACAAAACGATCGCGGCCAGGGTGACGAGACCGACGCGCCGCGGCCATCGGTGGCCGTTGGGTTTCAAGTTCGGCTTACATCAGACCGCAAGCACGCGGCGCCCCGTATCATTCCGACGCGGCAACGATCGCGTCAGCCCCGGTTCGCCCATCGGCGCTCCGGCAAACCAACCCGCGACCGGCGTCCCGAGACACCGGCGCGAGGCCCAAACCTGCGATTAGTACTTCGATGCTGCGGCCGGCGCAGCTTCCACGGAAAGCGCAGCGGCCTGCGTATAGGTCGCTTCGACCTGGTCGCCTTCCTTGACCAGTTTGAACTGCTCGGGATTGCGGACCGGAACTTCGAGAATATTGTTTTTGGGTCCTTTGAGCGTGATGGTTTGCTTCTTGGGGTCGACCGCGATGACATCGGCCAAAATGGTGGTCTCCTTCACGACCGCACCGGCAGGACGCTCGCCGGGTTGTGCCCGTCCAGCAGCCTGAATCTCAACGCCTTCGCGAACGCCAGTGCTGGTCTTCATCAGCTTCAGGTAGAGCGAATCCACGTAGTGTGCGACGACCATATCGCCGAGCTTGATCTGGTCAAAGTTCTTGACGTCATCGCCGCAGACGATATCGACGACGTTGCCTTTGGGTCCCTTCAGCGAGACTACCCGGCCCGCCTTATCGATCGCAACCACCTTAGCGGACACGGTGACCGTCTCCGTCATGCGCACTTTGCCGGGTTCACTCGTCATGGTGCTCATCTTGCTTTCCGGCATCTGAGCACCGGACGGGGCCGCCAGCGCTGCCGCGAGAAGAAGAAGGGGGATCATCAAGAGTTTATTCATGGAAATTTTCCAATCCAATTTGTGAGTCGAGCAGCATCATACTAGCGGTGACGCTGTGCCGCGTTTCGTTCCGGAGAAAATCATATCGGAACGAGCAAAGCTTCACTATCCGAAAACTGCAAAACCTCGGCCCAATGGACATTGCCCGCGCGAGCCCTCGCTCAGTGTGTCCTACCGTTGCGGCAAGGTAAGCCGCGTGCGCACGGCCGGTGCGTCATAATACCGAGCTGCGATTGCGGCACCCGCGCGGGTGCGGTGCCCGGCAAAAATCGAGCAAGCCGGGTTTTCCCGGACCGTTGGAAAACAGCAAGAAGAACCGCCATGGCCGACGCGAGCTTGCGACACTTCTCCAATGCGCTGACCAGCTTCCTGAGACTGGAGTCGGCCGGTGGACTCCTGCTCATTGGCTCTGCTGCCTTGGCACTGATACTCAGCAACACGGGCTTGAGCGGCATCTACGAATGGGTCGTATACCTGCCGGTGGAAGTGCGCATCGGCCCCTTGGCTCTGGCAAAGCCCTTGTTGCTTTGGATCAATGATGGCTTGATGTCGATTTTCTTCTTGCTGATCGGTCTGGAGGTCAAGCGGGAAATCATGGAGGGTGAACTATCGACCCTGGCACAGGTTGTCCTGCCAGCGACCGCAGCGCTTGGGGGCATGGTGCTGCCGGCCGCCATCTTCTACTTCCTGAATCGGGCCGATCCCGTAACGTTGGGAGGCTGGGCCATCCCGACTGCCACCGACATCGCGTTTGCGCTGGGAGTCCTCTCCTTGCTTGGCAGCCGGGTGCCCGGATCCTTGAGGCTTTTCCTCACCGCGGTTGCGATCGCTGACGACCTAGGCGCGATCATCATCATCGCCGTGTTTTACACCGCCAACTTGACTCTGCTCATGTTGGTGCTTTCGACGGCGATCGTTTCGGTTCTTGTGCTCCTGAACTACCTTCGCGTTCGGAACATCTCGGTTTACCTGGTACTGGGCCTGGTGTTATGGTTTTTTCTTTTGAAGTCCGGCGTCCATGCGACCTTGGCGGGCGTAGTGCTCGCGTTCACGATCCCCTTGAAACTGGAGGACGCCAACGGACACTCCATGCTCCGAAATCTTGAGCACCGTCTTCATCCCTGGGTGGCCTTCGCCATACTTCCGATATTCGCATTCGCAAACGCCGGCGTTTCGTTCGCCGGCGTCACCGTGACCACGCTGTTGCAGCCTTTGCCTCTGGGGATTTTGGCCGGGCTTTTTCTTGGAAAGTTTGCAGGCGTGTTCGGGGCAAGCTGGCTGCTGATCGCGAGCGGTAATGCGAAATTGCCGGCGGGCGCTGGAATGATGCATTTCGTCGGGGTGGCGGTCCTGTGCGGCATCGGATTCACGATGAGCCTTTTCATCGGCTCGCTGGCATTCGACACGGCGGAGTACCTGACGCCGCTGCGACTGGGCGTTGTCCTGGGCTCGGCCCTGTCGGCAGCCGGTGGATACGCACTGCTGCGCCTGGCGCCAAAGGCCGACCAGGTCCAAAAGCCTTCCGAGGCCGAAAGGTCGGCGTCCTAGTGCTGCGCCGGCAGTCGCAATGGGTCCGGCCTGCCGAGTCCGTACGCGGCTGCCGTCCCGCGCCCCGGCAGATCCGTGGAACACGCGGTGGTGAGATGCTCGAAGTTCAGCGAAGCAAGCAAAATTGACATGAGCGATAATTCATGCGGTTGGCGTTTCCTTCGCAAGTGTTTGAGTCTGACCATGACTTTGACCATCGCCACCGACTAGCGCTTGGGAATCCCTCCAAATCCAAGCAATACAGCGGCGCGCAAGCGCACAGATCGCGATGACTCGGCGTTCCTTCCCTTGAGCAAGAAGCACGGTTCACGCACCAAAGCGCCGGTGCAAGGTAAAAATTCCGCGCCGGCGCAGCCGTCGCCGTCGGGGCTGCCGCGCCGCCGCCCACTTCGCACATGGCTGATCGTCGGCGCGGCCGTAGTGCTGGTGGCGAGCGCGATTGCCGCTTATTTCACGGTGCGTGGCACGGGCAGCTCCGCACGCGCGATCGATGCGGACCCGGGCGCCGCGGGCGTGGCACAACGGCGCGTGGCGAACTATATCGGCGGCGCGACGTGCGCTTCCTGCCACGACAAGGAGCACGCGGCCTGGCGCGGCTCGCACCACGATCTCGCAATGCAGGTCGCCAGCGACAAGAGCGTGCTGGGCGATTTTGCGGGCGCGAAGTTCCGTTACGCAGGCCTCACATCCACGTTTTTCCAGCGCGACGGAAAATTCTTCGTCAACACCGATGGTCCGGACGGCAAGCTCGCCGACTTCGAGGTTCGATACACCTTCGGCGTCCTGCCGCTGCAACAATACCTGATCGAGCTGTCCGGCGGGCGCCTGCAGGCGCTCGGCATTGCCTGGGACTCGCGCCCGAAGGAGGCGGGCGGTCAGCGCTGGTTCCATCTGTACCCGGACCGCAGCTTGAAGGCCGGTGATCCGCAGCACTGGACCGGCATCGACCAGAACTGGAACTACCAGTGCGCCGATTGCCATTCGACCAACCTGCGGAAGAATTTCGACGCGCAGCAGAACCGCTTCGATACCAAATGGTCGGAGATCAACGTCTCCTGCGAGGCGTGCCACGGGCCCGGTTCGGACCACGTCATATGGGCGAAAAAAGAAGACGGCTGGCAGCGCTTTGACGGACCGGGCAAGGGTCTGGCCGTGGGGCTCGACGAGCGGCGCGCGGTGACTTGGAACATGGACAACGCAACCGGCAACGCCGCCCGCAGTGCGCCGCGCTCCGGCACGCGCGAGATCGAGGTCTGCGCGCGCTGCCACGGGCGGCGCGGCCAGCTCACCGACGACATCGTACATGGCCGGCCGTTCGGCGACGGCTATCGCCTCGCACTGCTGGAGGATGGGCTGTACTGGAATGACGGACAGCAGCGCGAGGAGGTCTACGAAATCGGCTCGTTCCTGCAGAGCAAGATGTTCGCAAAGGGCGTCACGTGCGCCGATTGTCACAATCCGCATTCGCTCAAGCTGCGCTTGCCCGGCAGCGCTGTGTGCTCGCAATGCCATCTGCCGGCAAGATACAGCACGCCCGAACACACGCATCACCCGCAGGATTCCAAGGGCGCCGATTGCGCCGCGTGCCACATGCCGACGAAAAATTACATGATCGTCGATGCGCGCCGTGACCATTCGATGCGCATTCCGCGGCCGGATCTATCCGTCACGCTCGGCGTACCAAATGCCTGCAACAACTGCCACACGGGCCAAACGCCGCAATGGGCGGCCGCTGTCATGGTGAAATGGTTCGGCAAGCCGCCGGTCGGCTACCAGCGCTTCGCCGAGGCATTCGGCGCCGAATCAAGAGGGGCGCCCAGTGCGCGGGCTGCGCTGCTCGCGCTGATCCAGGACAAGGATCAGCCGGCAATCGTCCGCGCGAGCGCGATCGAGCGCTTCGGCCGCCGGCTTACTCCCAGCACGCTCAACGTGGTGGTACAGGCGCTCGACGACCCCGACGCGCTCGTGCGCGCGGCGGCGGTCGGTACATTGGCGGACATCGACCCTGCCGTGCGCCGGCAATACCTGCCACGGATGCTCGACGATCCGGTGCGCTCGGTACGCATCGACGCCGCGCGCGCGCTCGCGGGGGTGTCCGAAACCGATCTGCCCGCAAGCGCCCGCGCCTCGTTCGCCAAGGCCATGGAGGAATACGTGGCGGTCCAGACGTATCTCGCCGATCGCCCGGAGAGCCACACGAATCTTGCCAATCTGTACGCCGAACGCGGCGAGACCGAGCGCGCTGTTGCCGAGTACCGCAAAGCAATCGAGATCGATCCGACATTCGTGGCGGCGTACGCCAACCTCGCCGACCTGTATCGCGCCCAAGGCGCGGAGGCTCAGGCCGGCACAGTACTGCGGGAAGCGCTCGCGCGTAACCCGAAAGCCGCGGAGCTTCACTACGCGCTCGGCCTGTCGCTCGCGCGCCAAAAGGAAACCGTGGCGAGCGTGCAGGCACTGCGGGACGCCGCCCGCATCGCACCCGATAATCCGCGCTTTGCGTACGTCTATGCGGTGGCGCTCAACGACTCCGGTCATGCGCGCGCAGCGCTGACGGTGCTCGAAGAGGCGTTACAGCAGAACCCCTACAACGATGACGTGTTGTCCGCGCTAACCTACTACAGCGCCGCGGCCGGGAATCGCGAGGCAGCCCGCGGCTACGTGCGCCGCTTGCGCGAACTCGATCCGGAGAACCGCGCGTACGCCAAACTGGCAGAGCAAATCGAGGCGCCGGGCCATCCGTAGCCGGCCGCAGCGGGAAGAGCAGGGGCGGACGATCGAGGAACATCTGCGGAGGACACACTCATGATCTGGGCCGGCAGTGCGGCGTTTCGCGAACAGATCCTGCTGGTTTGACGGGCGTCAATTTTGTCGTCGCGATGGGCTTTATCGTTTGCCCATGAGAAACCGCTTCCTGGCCGTGCAGTGATGGGAAAATCCTTTTCAATCGATGTCGTTTGACGTGCGTTTACATCGTGACCTCGCAATGACGGGACTTCGCGGCTGGGCAGATTCGGCGCCGTTCAGCAAGCGGGGCTGGCTCGCAAACGCATGAAAGCCGCGTGGAGCGCCGACTGGGCGTGGTCCCTGCCGCTGATCGTCGTGACGATCGTGATACACGTCACCGCGATCATCGGCATCACGGTGCTGCTGGCGCGCGGCAGAACGCTGCTCGAAAAGCGGAATAAGTCGGGAGTTGCGACGACGCTGCTCGCAATCGCGGTCATCGGCACCGTCGGGCTGGCGTTGGCGGTCCTGAACGGGCTCGAAGTGGCGATCTGGGCCGTCGCATACCTGGCGCTGGGAGCCATGGACACGTACGCCGACGCAATGCTGTATTCCATGAATGCCATGACGGCATATGGCTCGTCGGGCCTGAATTTGCAACGCCACTGGCAGCTTATGGGGGCGCTGGAAGCGGCCAATGGATTGTTGCTGTTTGGCATCAGTACCGCGTTTTTGGCTGCCGTGCTCACCGAATTGTGGAACTGGCTTCGCAAGATTGGCCACGGTGCATAGAAAATGTGGCGATTTCCGCGTGCGATGACGGGAACCATCCGTTACGCAGAAAGATGACTCGTCCCAAGAGGGAGCAAATTTGCAGTTTTCGGACAGCCGACGGCTTTCTCCTGGCGTACCGTGGCGGCTTGTGAAAATCGAATGTACAACGGGTTTGTTTTCCCGTCATTTCCAGCGGCAATGCTCTGGGCTGCACTTGGACGAGAGGGAGCCATGATGAATCGATTGCGCGCTAAGCATTGGGCACTGGCTGGAGCCGGTCTTATCGCTGGGTTTTGCACACTTGCGCCGGCGGCGGCCGCCGGCGTCGACATGTACGACGGCGAGTGGCACTACGATCTGACGCTGAATATTTGGCCGCCGCTCTTGAAGGCAACCTACAACTTCGATTTGCCCCCGCTCTTGGCGGCTCGGGCTCCGGGACTCGGTGGAGGGGGCTCCGTCCAGGTCAATCCGAACAAATACCTGAGCTACGTCCAATTCGGGCTCGCGGGTGGGGCCGAGGCACGCAAAGGAAATTTCGCCATCTTCACCGACCTGATGTACTTGGACTTATCCGGGTCGACGTCGATCGCCCGGACCGTAACGGGCCCCAGAGGAGAGGTCACCCTGCCTTTTAGCGTCGACGGGGACTTTGGAGCCAAGATCACCATTTGGACCCTGGCCCCGAGCTACACCGTGGTCCACACCGATGCCGGATCGCTCGACCTGTTCGGCGGTTTGCGCTATGCGGGAATGAACAATTCGCTAAAGTGGGGTCTTTCCGTAGCCAATGGCGTTCTTGGGCGCTCCGGCGAGCTTTCCGAAACCGTCGGTCTCTGGGACGGAATCGTTGGCGCCCGCGGCGAATATCGTCTCAGCAGCGACGGCATCTGGTACCTGCCGTATTACGTCGACGTTGGTGCGGGTAACAATTCGAACTGGACCTGGCAGGCAAACGTCGGCGTCGGCTATCGTTTCAACTGGGGCTCGGTTGTTCTCTCGTTCCGCGATTTATCCTATTACCAGAGCAGCGGCAAGCCGATACAGAGCTTGTACCTGCAAGGCCCGCAGTTGGCGGTCAACTTTCGCTGGTAAGAAGTGGTCTTCCACGACGAAGTGCAAGCATGGCCCGGCGGCCGCCCGCAGCTACGTGCCAAGGATGGTGTGGGACAGGGACAGGGACAGGGACAGGGACCGTGGCCGATTATTTTGGGAACATGAGCTGCACCTGGGCCCGGATCTGCCAATTGGCTCCGAAATCTGGGCGGACGACGTTGTAGTAGGCAGACAGCTGCGTGTTCACTGGCAGCTTGCCGAGGTGGAAGATCTTTCCTACGCCGCCGCCCATTGGCATGGTCCATCGCTGTGAGCCGTCGGCCTTCCAGTTGGCCGTCCAGATCGGCGAACTCGTGAGGTACAGGCCACCCGGGAAGTTGTAATTGACGAACGGCTGCACCAGCCCATTGTTGTACTTAGCCGCACTGCTGCTATTGTTGAGCGACCAGACGTTGTTCAATAAGGCCCCGTAGACCCAGGGGTCGCCATGCTCCAGATGCAGCATCACGAACGACGGTCCCAGTCCCGCATTGTCATTGCCGAGCACCGAGTCGCTATGCGTCGGCAGCTGGACGATGGGACCAGCGCCCCAGATCCAGCTGCCTGGGTTCGCCGGCGACAGGAATGCGGTGAATTGCACGTCGCCGATGCCGTTCGTGGTGGCCTGGTTGGGTGCGAAAGGTGGCTGCGAGATTACCGGCAGGATCGTGCGCGTGATGATGTTCCAGTCGCTGTTTACATCAATCGGAATCACCGGCTGGATGTTGAGTATGTTTTGCGTGCGGTTCTCCGGACCGACATGAAGATTAACGTTGTCCTGGAACGGCACGCTGATCAGGTTGCCAACCGGATTTTGCGCGATCTTCGCCAATTCCTCTTCACTCAACTCGGCCCAAGCCTGCGTGGCTGCGAGCAGCATGATCCCGACAGGCAACCACGCCCATGGCTTGGGTCGCGAGTGCACGGGCCGTCTTCCATTGGGCGAGATGGCATTGTTCATGTTCGTTGCTCCCTTGACGTGGCGCATGCTTGCGCACGTGATGCATCCCACCGCCCCCGATCCGGTTCTTGCCGGCAATCTTTTAGGCGAAAAGAAACCTGCGCAAGCTATCGGAACGCATGCAGCTTGGCTATCCAAATACTGCAAGCTTCTGAACGCCGGGAGCCGGCACGGGCGCATTGTCGGCTTGCCAAGGCGGATGCGCCAGTAACGCAGATGTGCCACGCCGGCACCCGATCAGAATCCCAGCCGGGCCATGACCTGCACATAGAGCGCCGCCACCGCAAGTTGGCATACGGTGATCGGCACGCCGTAGCGCAAGAACCGCGCGAAGGTGACCCGACTGCCATTGGCCGCGCAGATGCCGGCGCTTACGACGTTGGCCGCGGCGCCGATCAGCGTTGAATTGCCGCCCAGCGTCGCTCCGAACATCATCGCCGTGAAAACGGACAGCGTCGCCTTCGGCCAAGCGGTAAATGTCGGTCCCAGCGCCTGTTCGGGCACCAGCTCGGCGATCACCAGGTAGCCCTTGATCAGGAGTATCGAAGCGGCGACAACCGGAGTATTGGCCAGCAGGCTCGAAGCAAGTGCAATGCCGGCCAGCATCACCATGGCGACCAGCAACAAATCATTGCCGAACCAGACATAAATATGTTGCGACATGGTCTGGATGATGCCGGTCTTGGTGACCGCCTCGACCAGCCAGAACATGCAAACCAGGAAGAGGAGCGTCTTCCAGTCGACATCCTGCAATACTTTGTCGCCGGAGTCGATTTTCGTCGTATAGATCAATAGCAGTGCGAGCGATGCCCCGATGAAGGCCACCGCAGGCGGCACCACGGGCGAGGGCAGATTCTCGCCGAAGATGAACATCACCATCATGAGTACAAGGACCGCCAATGCCGACGCACACAGTCCGGGCCGCGCGAGCGGCACGGGATGCAGGTCGGGCGGTAGCTCGCGCTGCACGTTCCACACCTCCGGCATCACCTTGGGCAATAGTGGAATTAGCACCAATATCGCCAGCAGTCCGCCCAGGCTCATCTTGACCAAGTATTGCGTGAATGTCATGCCGATCGAGCTGCCGACCAGGAACGTTGCGGGATCGCCAACCAAGGTAAGAAGTCCCGAGGAATTGCTCACGATGGCCGTCAACACCATCGGTCCGACAAAGTCCACTTTCAGCGCGAGCGCGACGCGGATGATGATCGGTGCCACCAGGATGACGGTCGTGGCGTTCGGCAGGAACGCACAAATCGGCGCAACCAGCGCGATCAGCAACAGCAGATAGCGCCTGCCGCTGCCGCGCGTCGCGCGCAAAAACCGGTCGCCGACGTACTCGAAAATGCCGGTTGGCTTGAGCGTGCGTGCCACCACCATCCCGCCGAACAACAGCGCCAGCATGCCCTGGGAGGTCTGGAGCGACTTCAGGGTGTCCTGCATGGTCAGGATTCCCAACGCCATCAGGATGCTCACGCCCAGCATCACTGCCAGCGTCATGTCGATCAGATTGAACGCGATCGTCAGGATCACTCCCGCAAATACGATCAGGGTGATATATGTCTGCAACACGCTCATGAGCAGACTCCGGGCGCGTCAATGCAGGGGTGGGGAATACATAAGCCCGCCTTGCGTCCACAGCTGATTGAGGCCGCGCTGGATCTTGAGTGGACTGTCGCGTCCCAGATTGCGCTCGAACATCTCGCCGTAGTTGCCGACGCTCTGCAGTATGCGCAGCCCCGAGCCAGCCTCGATGCCCAACGCTTTGCTGAATTCCTCACCGGCGTCGAGCGCGCGTTGTAGCGTGGGGTCGTTCATGCGCTCGCGCATGTTATCGCGTGTGACGCCGGCTTCTTCCGACCCGATGAGCACAAACAGCACCAATTGCACGAGCGTGAACCAGTCATCGTCACCAGCGCGCACCGCGGGCCCAAGCGGCTCCTTCGAGATGCGCTCGGGCAAGATTGCGTAGCCTTGCGGCCCACCCGGCGCTCGCAGCCGGTCGGCCTCGAGCTGCGAAGCATCCGAGCTTAGGGCGCGGCACTTGCCCGCGAAAAAGGCGTCGGCAGTCTCGCCCGGGGAATCGATCACCAGTGGCGCGATGTCCAGGCTGCGCGATGCGGAGAAATCGGCGAGGTTCTGCGCGGAGGTGGTGCCCTTATGGACGCAGACTGTGGCGCCCTTGAGATCGTCCGGTGTCTTGACACCGCTTTTGACGGATACCATGAACCCTTGACCGTCGTAGTAAAGGACGCCGGCGAACTGTACCTTGAGAACGGCTTCGCGCGCCAGTGTCCAAGTGGCACTGGCGGCCAGCAGGTCGATCGAGCCCGCGCGCAATGCGGGAAAACGAGCGGAGGCCCGCAATGGAACGAATTTGACCTTGTTGGCGTCCCCCAGCGCGGCGGCGGCAATCGCGCGGCAAAAATCCGCATCCAGCCCCATCCATTGTCCCGCGGCATCCATGAGGGAGAAGCCAGCGATGCCTTCGCTCACGCCGCAGCGCAGTGTGCCGCGCGCCTTCACCTTCGCCAGCGTCTCACCTGCGGCCGCGCCCACGGGCCCGCATGCAATGGCGAACAGCAGGCTTGCCTGCAGGAGAAAGGTGGCGAGCACCTTCCCGAAGCCTGCGGGCGTGATCCTTTTCGGTGCTGACACGATGCGATCCGGTGGGCGGCCCGCGCCCGGGAAACGCGGTACGGCTTGCCCGCGCGCCGTTGCGCGCCCCGGCTCGCGCGGTGTATACCCATCCTTCGTTATCTGAGGCATCTTGCGCTCCTTCCGCACGAGGCAATTACTAAGGTGCCGACGGGCGCGATGCCGCGCCCATCCAATCGAACCGGTTGTTTATCGGCGGGCGGCCTTTTGCAGTTTCCGGATAGGCAAGCCCAGAGGGTTCGGATATGGTTTAGCGTCATCGTATAGCAGTGCGTACGCCGGTTCTGTTGAATCAAGTCGTAATCTGCCCATCATCAAATCCGGCCGGGCAGCCACCAGCGCGTCCTGGTCCTGCGAACTGCCAGCATGACGCGGGAGTTGCTCTCGGTGCCGGTCCAGGGCGAGACGGGAAGTATGAGCAAGAGCGAAATCATTGCCTGTCACGAATGTGACGTGCTGCAGCGTGCGCCGGAAGGCTACGGCGTGGCACGCTGCGTGCGCTGTGGCGCCGTGCTCTTTAAGAGCTCGGCTGGCGGCCTGGAGCGTGCACTCGCCTGGGCACTCACTTCGACGAGCTTGTTCCTTGTCGCCAACTCCTTTCCCATCATTCGCTTGCAACTCGGAGGCAACAGCAACGCCACGACACTGATCGGGGCGACGCGGACCCTATCCCAGCAAGGAATGCCCGAGATCGGCGTGCTCGTTTTCCTGACGACGGTCCTGATACCTGCCATCCAGTTGGCCGCCATACTCTATTTGCTGCTGCCGATGAGGTGGGGACGCGTGCCGCCGGGCCTGGCGGAGGTTCTTCGCTTTATCGACAGTATCAAGCCCTGGGGCATGGTTGAGGTTTTCATGCTCGGCGTGCTGGTTTCGGTGGTCAAGCTGGGCGCCATGGCGCAAGTCGTGCCCGGTATCGCTCTGTTTGCTTTCTCGGCGCTCATTGTCGCAATGCCGGCGATGGCGGCGGCGTTCGATCCGCACGATCTTTGGCGTCGGGTACCGGTGCGGCGATGAGCGGGCCCTGGCTCACTGCCGCAGAGGCGGGTTGCCTCGTGTGCCATACCTGTGACCTGGTCGTCCGTCCTGCCGGAGTTGCCGCTGAAGAGGCTTGCTGTCCACGTTGTGGCACCCCGCTGCACCTGCGCAAGGAAAACAGCATTGTGCGTACCTGGGCCCTTCTGATCGCCGCTGTCATTCTCTACATCCCGGCGAACGTGTTACCGGTAATGAATACCACCACGATCTTCGGCACCGAGGCCGACACCATCTTGAGCGGAGTCGTGTATCTGTGGACGAGCGGTGGGCAGCCGCTGGCGCTGCTGGTGTTCTTCGCCAGCATCATGGTGCCACTACTGAAGATGCTCGCATTGACCGTGCTGCTGGTGTCGGTGCAGAGGCGTTCCACCTGGGATCCGCCGCAGCGGGCCAGGTTATACCGGCTGGTCGAGTTTGTCGGTCGCTGGTCGATGCTGGACATCTACGTGGTGACCCTGATGGCGGCACTGGTGCAAATCGGGTCGCTCGCGTCCATCCGTCCCGGTTACGGAGCAGTTGCCTTCGGCTCGGTGGTCGTGCTAACCATGTTCTCCGCGATGTCATTTGACCCGCGGTTCATTTGGGATCCTATGCGAGCTAAGAATGGCTGAACCTCCAAAGTCCTTCCAGGCCGACGATTTGCCGGCCGCCGTCATCGGTTCTTCCGGACGCCGCAAACTGCCGCTGGTCTGGATCATCCCCATCGTGGCGGCGTTGATCGGCGGATACCTCGCGGTCAAAGCGATCCTCGAAAAAGGTCCCACCGCGACCATCACCTTCGTCACCGCGGAGGGCATCGAGGCAGGAAAGACCAAGATCCTGTACCGGAACGTCGAGATCGGCCAGGTCAATGACGTCGGTGTCTCGGAGGATGAAAAGCGGGTCATCGCCACGGTCGAATTCAAAAAGTCGGCGACCAAATTCCTGGTCAAAGACACCCGCTTCTGGGTCGTGCGTCCGCGTGTGGGCGCAGGTGGCGTATCCGGCCTGGGCACGCTGTTCTCGGGTGCCTATCTTGGAGTCGATCTGGGCAAGTCAACCGAGCCGCAACACGCCTTCACCGGATTGGAGGCGCCGCCGATCGTTACGGCAGACTCTCCCGGGCGGCAGTTCATTCTGCACAGCGCCGAGGGCATCGGTTCGCTCGAGGTCGGATCGCCCATCTATTTCCGGCACATCGAGGTCGGGCGGATAGCGGCCTTTGTGCTCGACCCCGACGGCAATGGCGTGAAGCTCTGGGTGGTCGTATTCTCGCCGTACGAACGCTATGTCACCCCCAACACGCGGTTCTGGAACGCAAGCGGGGTAGATATGACGGTGAACGCCGACGGATTACGCGTTCATACCGAATCGGTCGCATCCATCATCGCCGGGGGCATCGCCTTCGAGGACCCGCCCGATGCGACGCAAGCCGCCCCTGCCGAGGCCGACACCAAGTTTGACCTGGCCGTGGACCGGGTGCAGGCGATGAAGCGTCCGGATAATCAAGTGATGAATTTCGTGATGTACTTTGATGGTTCGCTGCGCGGACTCTCACCCGGCGCGCCGATAGACTTTAACGGCTTGACCGTCGGCGAAGTGAAGCAGATCAACCTCGAGTACGATCCAACCACGAAGCGTCTGCTCTTTCCCGTCTCGGTCGAGGTCTATCCCGACCGCTTGCGAGCGCGCCAGCGCAAAGGCGCGCCCCCGATCGAGACACCGGGGGTCGCCGGGCACTTCCTCGATAATCTCGTCGCTCAGGGCTATCGCGCGCAGTTGCGCAGCGGAAACATTCTCACCGGCCAGCTCTACATTGCCTTTGACCGCTTTCCGAATGCGCCGAAAGCCACGGTCAATCGCAGCACGACACCGGTAGAGATTCCCACCACGCCGGGGACGTTGCAGGAGCTGACGGGGGCGGTTACGCAGATTGCGGCGAAGATCGAGAAACTGCCGCTCGAGGAGCTCACCACCGACGCCCATCAGGCGATGCAGACGCTCAATAGCACCTTGGCGAGCGTCGACCAGCTGGTAAAAAAGATCGATGGCGAGGTCACACCCGAAGTTCAAACCGTGCTCCAGGACGCGCACCGGACCCTGGAGACCGCGGGGCGCACGCTCCAATCCGACTCGCCCACGCTCATCGATCTTCGCCAGGCCATGAGCGAACTGACACGAGCCGCCGAGGCCGTGCGCGTGCTCGCCGAGATGTTGGACAAACAACCGGAGTCGTTAATCCGTGGCAAGAAGGGAGATCAACCATGATTTGCGCACCCGTATCGCGCAGCGCTGTTGTCCTCGCGCTGCTGCTGGCGGGGGGCTGCAGCTCGCCGCAGCCACGCTATTACACCCTTGCCACCACCCAGGGCGCCGAGAAGACCGAAATGCCGAGCAGCTCCGGCGCCGCGTACGCCGTGGCTGTCGGCCCGGTGAGCCTGCCGGCCGTCGTCGACCGGCCGCAAATTGTGATCCAGGTTGCCCCCAGCCGCGTGGTCCTGCTCGACGACCAGCGCTGGGCCGAGCCTCTGAACAGTTCGATTCCGCGCGCGATCGCTTCCGATCTGGCCAAGCTGCTCGGTGTTTCCGTGGTCATTTTTCCCCAGGATTCGCTGAGCGAGGTCAAGTACCGCGTGGCGATCGAGATCCGTAACTTCATCTCGGTTCCCGGAGAGGCGGCAACCGTCGAAGCGGCGTGGACCATCTACGGCCCGCACGACTCCGTGAAGCGCGGACTATCGGTCGCGAGCGAGCCGACCAAGGAGGCCGGCTACGATGCGCTGGCTGCAGCGCACGGGCGCGCCTTGATGAAGGTTAGCCGCGACGTGGCGGCAGCGATCCAGAGTGCGGAATCGGGCGGGTGATGCAGGCGGCCGGCGCCATGCGCTCCGCGTAGCCGCGCACTGGGGCACGACGCGATGAGGTGGCTGCACCAGCACAGGTACCTCGTTCTGGTCTTCGGGCTAGGCGGCACCTACATCGCCCAGTCGGCCGATCAGGGTTTGACGGGAGGGTGGATAGCTTCCGACGCCATCTTGGCGCTGATCATGCTCGCGGTCCTTTTCGTTGTCTTCGAACGGCGCCTCAACCGGGTGATCGCCCTGTGCCTTGCGGTCGCAGGCATCACGACCCGCTTGGCTTTTCGCATTCTTACTGCCGAGGAATTGCAACTGCCGCTCACGGTGGTTCACTATGTCCTGCTTGTTTTGTTTCTCGGCTACGCCGTCGCGGTGATCCTGGGGCACATCTTCACCAAGAGCACGGTGAGCACCGATGACATCCTTGGCGCCGTGAGCGGCTACCTCATCGCCGGAGCAGCATGGTCGAGTCTGTACGCGCTCACGGATGCTCTCGCGCCGGGGTCCTTCACGATTGCGTCGACGCTCAATGCGCACCTCTCGAGTTGGCACGGGCGCACTGCCTTGTTCAACTACTTCAGCATCGTGACGCTGACTACGATGGGATACGGCGATGTCACGCCGAGCCGCGCCCCGGCGACCTCGTTCGCGATGCTGGAGGCGGTATTCGGGCAGTTCTACATCGCCGTGGTCGTGGCGCAACTGGTCAGCGCAAGAATGACGGCCGGGATAAGCCCGGAGTCCGGGGACTAGGACGACAATCAGCGCGACATAGCAGGGGGGTCCAACAGAGTTCAAGGGACGGAATGGAGGAAAAGACGATGAACAGAAAAGTTTTGTTTGGATTGACGGTGTTGGCTCTGGCCGGCTGCCAAACGGATCAGCAAACGCTGGACACCAAGCAGTCGACGGCGGTCGATGCCGCGCTCACCCGCGGCCGCTTCGAGATGGACTGCCCTACGGCGACCGGCTCGGTGCTCTCCCGGCAGATGATCCAGCCCATAGCTTTTGGCGGCGTCGAGCGAGTCGAATACACCGTCGGCATCGAGGGCTGCGGCAAGCGCATGACATCGATCGTCGTCTGTGCCGCGGATGGCACCGGTTGCTTCGCGGGGGAAGCGCCGCGGTGATCACAGTGCGCGGCATGCAGGCGCGGTCGCGATCGATGGGTGGGTTACGGATTGCGGTTTTCGGATAGTCAAGCAGCGTGATTTTGGGCAATCTGTGTTTCCAGCGCACGGTGTCGTTCTTCGTCGCCGCTTAACTGGAATGAGCCAAGGGTCGCTGTTTGAAAGCGGAAACGAGGACTTTGCAGTCGGACTGGCAGGAATCTAGTGAAGCTCCGGACCCGCATACCGCGCGTTCTGACAGATGCTGATCGCGTCCGAATCGTCCTCCAATCGTTCGAAGAGGGGGCGCTCGTTTCGGTCGTCGCCCGCGAAAACGGCATCAATCCGCGCCAGCTCTCCCAATGGCGCAGTCGCTATCGGGCCGGGAAGCTTCGCGGCATGGATGTGGGCATGCCCACCGTGCCCATTTCCGAGCTTGCCGATGCCAAGCAGCGCATCCGCGAGCTCGAGCGGGAGCTGGGACGCAAGGCGCTCGAAAATGCAATGCTTCGCGAAGCGGTCGAGTTCGCGCATTTGCCGGTCTCGGCCTGGCGAAGGACAGCCCGCTCGACGCCGCGCAAGAAGTGAACGCCGCAGTGTTGTGTCTTCGCGGCGGTGTTTTGGCGCTGTCCGCGGTCAGCTTGGCCGCGATCTCGGTCGATGCATCACCCAGCGCCAGGTAGATGCTGGCAAGCGAGCCGAGTAGCTGAGGGCGCATCGCTGCAGGATTGCGCAAGCCCGGGGTCGCGCGTAATTCAGGTACCCGTGCCGCCCCGGTAGAAGCGATGCAGCAATTCGTACCACTGCGGGAACGCTGCGCGGATTTGCTCCGGCCGCAGGAAATAGGCTTCGCTGGAAACAGCGAAAAACTCGGCGGTGTCGGTGGCCGCGTACGGATCCAACGGCAGATGCGCGTAGTAGCGATCGGCGTCCATCGAATCGGGATCAACATTGGGCGCGATCTCGCCTTCCACCAGTTCGAGTTCGGCACAAAAGCGCTCGAATGCGTCCTCCAGCACCCTTTGCCAGGTCGCGCGATCCAGATCGCCATGCACGCGCCGGTCAAAGGGCGGCGTGCCGTCGGCATCCCCGTCCAGCAGATCGAGCTTGTGGGCGAATTCGTGGATCACGACGTTGCTGGCCGGACCGTGCGGCCGATGGGAGGTGCGAAGCGGATCGGCCGCCGCGGCTTCCCACGACAGGACGACCGGACCGCCCTTCCAGGCCTCGCCGGTGAGGTCGGCATCGATCTCGTGCACGAGGCCGTTTTCCTCGTGCACCTTGCGTCGAACGCGAAAAGCCGCGGGGTAGACCACAATCCCGCGCCAGCCGCGGTACCAGCGCAGCCCCAGGTGAAGTATGGGAAGGCAGGCCTGCGTGGCGATGTGCAGTTCCATCGGTGCCGACAGTTGCAGGCCCGCAGCGCCAATCATGGTCTTTTCCGCCAGAAACCGCCCACACAGAGCGCGCAGCCGCTGCAGCACTGGAGCATCCAGTTGGTGCAGCAGGGGCAGGGCGCGCAACTCTTCGGCCCACAGTGCCTCGGGAATCTCCACGGAGCGGCCGAATAGATAGCGCTGCAAAGTACCAAGCATGCTCGAATTTTGCCGCATTCCCCAATATCCCTTTTGCCAGCAAATAGCGGCAGCGCTACTCTGATCGATAATCCAGGTTCGGACCCAGCACCCCGAAACCCCGTATGGCGGCTTCTCTTGTTGACCTTGTCCCCGGAGCCTCGACGCTCGATCCGGAGCAGGCGCGCGCCCTGGTATTCCCGCTGTACGCGGACCGCGTCCTCGAGACTGGCGAGCCGCTGAGCGCGCACGCGCAGGCGATGGTGGAGATCGTGCGCGCGGTGCGGCCGGAGCAGGACCTGCTGACCGCGGCGTATCTTTTCGCAGTGCACGAGGTGGTGCGCGACGCCGAGCGCTGGGTGCGCAGCCATTTCGGCGCTGCGGTGGCCCAGCTCGTTGCCGACCTTCGCCAGCTGCGCCATATATCGGAGTCGGTGCGTATCCGCATGCGCGCCGGCCCCGAAACGAACGCCGCGGCGACCGAGAGCCAGGAGGAAGCGCTGCGGCGAATGCTGCTGGCGATGGTGAACGACATGCGCGTTGTGCTGCTGCGCCTGGCCTCGCGCCTACAGACCCTGCGCTACCTCGCCGCTCATCGCAAGAGCGCGGGGCAGGCATACGCGCGGGAAACACGCACGTTGTACGCACCGCTTGCCAACCGGCTGGGAATCTGGCAATTCAAGTGGGAGTTGGAGGATTTGTCGCTGCGCTTTCTCGAGCCGGAGGTATATCAGAGCGTCGCGCGCTTGCTGGAGGAAAAGCGCGGCCAGCGCGAACAGCGCGTCGCGGCCGCGGTAAGCACCCTGGAATCCCTGCTGCAGGCGGCAGGAATCGACGGTACGGTCAGCGGGCGACCCAAACACATTGCCAGCATAGCGGCCAAGATGAGCGCCAAGGATGTTGGCTTCCATCGCATCTTCGACCAACGCGCCGTGCGCGTCGTGGTCGAGCGGGTCGAACATTGCTACGAAGTACTGGCGCTCGCCCACCAGCGCTGGCGCCCGGTGGCGGGCGAGTACGACGATTACATCGCCAAGCCCAAGGCCAACGGTTACCAGTCGCTGCACACGGTGGTCGAGGACGACGACGGCAAGCCGCTCGAAATCCAGATCCGCACGCGCCGCATGCACGAACAGGCCGAACTCGGAGTGGCGGCGCACTGGCGCTACAAGGAAGGTGGGGGCGAGGATCGTGCCGGGACGGAGAAAATCACGTGGTTGCGCCGACTGCTCGATTGGCGGCGGGAGGTCGAGCCGTTGCGCGGCCCGCAAGGCGCCGACCGCGTCTACGCCCTGACGCCGCAGGGACGCGTGGTCGAGTTGCCGCAAGGCGCGACACCAATTGATTTTGCCTATCACATCCATACCGAGCTGGGGCATCGCTGCCGTGGCGCACGGGTCGACGGGGCATTGGTTTCGCTCAATACGGGGCTGCGCACCGGACAGACCGTCGAGATCATGAGCGCGCGCAGCGGCGGCCCCAGCCGCGACTGGCTCAACCCGGAACTGGGCTTTCTCGCCAGCTCCCGTTCCAGGACCAAGGTACGACAGTGGTTTCATGCCCAAGAACATGAGCAGTCGGTTGCTGCTGGGCGCGAGTTGATCACCCGAGAATTGCAGCGTCTGGGTCGCACGGCGATCGGCCTCGAGGACTTGGCGCGACGGCTGGGATTTTCCTCCGCGGAGGACTTATGTGCAGCGGCCACGAAGGATGAATTCAGCCTGCGCAGCATCGAGCAGACACTGCAGGGAACGGCGGCAAGCCTTGCGGAGCCGATCGTGTTGCCGGATCGATCGCGGCAACCGGCGCCGGGCCGCGGTTCGGTTCTGGTGGTCGGCGTCGATTCCCTGCTCACCAACCTGGCACGCTGCTGCCGGCCGATTCCGCCCGATCCCATCATCGGCTTTATCACGCGGGGCCGCGGCATTACGGTCCATCGCGCCAACTGTGCAAATGCCCGGACGCTCATTGCGCGTCAGCCGGAGCGCCTAATCGAGGTTCAGTGGGCCTCTGGCTCCCGTGCCAGCGAAGCGGCGTATCCGGTGGAGGTGCTGGTCCTGGCAAGCGATCGTCAGGGTCTGCTGCGCGACATCACCGAGGTTTTCGCACGCGAAAAGCTCAATGTCATCGGCGTCAACACGATTTCCCTGCGCGACCAGGCGCGGATGCACTTTACCATCGAGGTGCCCGATGGCGCCGCCCTGCGCCGCTCCTTGGCGCAATTGGGCGAAGTCAAGGGCGTGATCATCGCCCGCAGAAAATAATGTCTCCCGGCGGGCTTGCGCCGGTCAGACCGTTGCTGCTTCGGCTTGCGCCGCCAGCAGGTCGAAGTGGCGCGCGTAGTGCGGCCGGATATCGTCGAGCGAGAGCCAGATCAGAAAATCGGCACTGTTGAAATCCGGATCCCATGCTGGCTCACCGCACACCCTGGCGCCCAGCCGCAAGTAGCCTTTGATCAGCGGCGGAATCTCCACCGTTGTCGCGCGTGCAATCCGCTCATGCGAAAACGGAACATGCGGAAAGACGCGGTACTCGGGAGCGGCCAGGTATGCCTGCAGTTTGTCGCGCACTGCCGCTGCCTGCCCGCCGCCATCAGCAAGCGACGCGCTGGCACAGCCGATCAGATGCCGGTACTGGCCCTTGCGCATGTACTGCGCCAGACCCGCCCAGAGCATCAGGATGGCCGAGCCGGTGCGATGCTGGGGATGGACGCAGGAGCGTCCGACCTCGATCAGGCAGGGGCGCAGCGGCGCCAAGCGCGCCAGGTCGAATTCCGCTTCGGAATAGAGGCGGCCGATTTGCTGGCGCCGGTGCGGGGGCAGGATGCGGTAGGTCCCAACGACCTGGCCGGATTCGCGTTCGCGCACCAACAGGTGATCGCAATACATGTCGAACGCGTCCTCGTCGATGCCGTCGGAGCAAGCGCCGAGATTTGCGCCCATTTCTTGGGCGAACACGGCGTAGCGCAGACGCTGCGCCTCCCGCAGATCCGCTGTGCTGCGCGCCAGGCTCACGCACAGTGCGGCGCGGCCGTGTGCCGGCTGCGGGGGGTGGGCGGAATCGGCGGTTTTGGTATCGACCATTATCGGCATCTCACAAATTGCGACGCAGGCGAACCTACGTACGCCGCTTTACACTGTCGTGTAAGGCAGATTACGCAATTGTGACGCTCCTTGGATCAAGTCTGGTTTCCAATCGTAACGGCATCGCTTTTATTCGACGCAAAGGCCCGATCTTAGTTCCGTGCAGGTGCCTCGCCAGTGCGTTTGCGGCAGGGGTGTAGTGTATGATTTGGCCCCTTGCAGGAGGCGCGTAGCTCAGCTGGTTAGAGCACCACCTTGACATGGTGGGGGTCGTTGGTTCGAGTCCAATCGCGCCTACCATGCTTGGCGCTGCGCGGGGGCCTTTGACGGGTTCCTGGCCTGGCCCCGGAGGATTTTCGTGAAATCGGTAGCTTTCTCCCGCGTGCTACGAACTTTCGTCAGGGCACATTTCCAGTAAGTTTGCCGCGGGGTCGCCGCGGGTGCAAAGAAAGTGCGGCTAGCCCGCACTTTTTTTTGGCTTATGCGCTCGCTGGCCGATGCCCGGTCAGCGTTGCGTGTCGGAGATAGTGATGATTTCGATTTCCCTTCCCGACGGCTCGGTGCGCGCGTTCGAACACCCGGTGACCGTCGCCGAGGTGGCCGCGGCCATTGGCCCGGGACTTGCGAAGGCAGCCCTGGCCGGCAAGGTCGACGGCAAGCTCGTCGATACGTCCTACCGGATCGAGCGCGACGCCGCCTTGTCGATCGTTGTCGATCGCGATCCCGAGGGGCTGGAAATCATCCGTCACTCGACCGCTCACTTGCTCGCCTACGCCGTCAAGGAGCTTTTTGCCGATGCGCAAATCACGATTGGACCAGTGATCGAGAACGGTTTTTATTACGACATTGCCTACAAGCGAGCCTTTACGCCGGAAGACCTGGAAGCGATCGAGCGCAAGATGGGCGAGCTGGCGGCACGCGACGATCCGGTGCGCCGGGAGGTCTGGAAGCGCGCGGACGCGGTTGCGTTTTTCGAGTCGATTGGCGAGAAATACAAGGCACAGATCATCGGCGGCATTGCCGATGGGGAGGAGATCTCGCTGTATCGCGAGGGCAATTTCGTCGATCTGTGCGTCGGGCCCCATGTGCCATCGACCGGCAAACTGCGCGTGTTCAAGCTTATGAAGGTTGCCGGCGCCTATTGGCGCGGCGATAGCCGCAACGAAATGCTGCAGCGGATCTACGGCACTGCCTGGGCGAAGAAGGATGAGCAGGACGCCTACTTGAATATGCTTGCCGAGGCGGAGAAGCGCGACCACCGCAAGCTCGGACGCGAGCTGGACCTGTATCACCAGCAGGATGAGGCACCCGGCCAGGTCTTCTGGCACCCGAAGGGCTGGACGATCTGGCAGCAGGTCGAGCAGTACATGCGCCGTGTCTATCAGGACAACGGCTACCAGGAGGTCAAGGCACCGCAGATCCTGGACCGCAGCATCTGGGAAAAGACCGGTCACTGGGACAATTTTCGCGAGAACATGTTCACGACAGAATCGGAGAACCGGCACTACGCGATCAAGCCTATGAACTGCCCGGGACATGTGCAGATTTATAAGTCGGACCTGCGCTCCTACCGCGACCTGCCGCTGCGCTACGGCGAATTTGGCCAGTGTCACCGCAATGAGCCTTCGGGGGCGCTGCACGGCATCATGCGGGTGCGCGGCTTTACCCAGGACGACGGCCATATTTTCTGCACGGAGGAGCAGATCCTCGAGGAATGCGTCGCCTACACGGACCTGCTGCAGCGGGTCTATCGCGATTTCGGCTTCACCGATATCGCCTACAAGGTGGCGACGCGTCCGGCGCAGCGCATCGGCGCCGACGAATCCTGGGACCGGGCCGAGGCGGCGCTGCAGGAATCCTTGCGCCGCTCCGGCTGCGCGTTTGCGATCAGTCCGGGGGAGGGCGCGTTCTACGGGCCCAAGATCGAATACCACCTGAAGGACTCCATCGGCCGCTCCTGGCAGTGCGGGACCATGCAGGTCGATTTCGCCATGCCGGCTCGCCTGGGTGCGGAGTTCGTGGCCGAGGACAACACGCGCAAGGTGCCGGTGATGCTGCACCGGGCGATCGTCGGTTCGCTCGAGCGATTCATCGGCATTCTCATCGAGCATTACTCCGGGGCCATGCCGCCGTGGCTTGCTCCGGAGCAGTTTGCCGTGGCTAGCATCTCGGAAGTTTCGGCAAAATATGCCACGGAGGTGTTGCAATACCTGAAAAAACAAGGTCTTAGAGGAAGCGCCGATTTGCGAAACGAGAAGATCGCCTATAAAATCCGCAGTCTTGCCCTGCAAAAGATTCCCTATATTCTCGTGGTTGGGGAAAAAGAAATGAAAGGCAATATGGTGGCCGTGCGTGCACGCGGTGGCATCGACCTGGGAGTGATGACAGCCGCGGCATTCGCCGAGCGTTTGCGACTCGATGTCGAGCAGCGGCGCGACATCGGGGCTACGGCCTGAGAGCTAACATTTTGGAGCGTAGAGCCATCGCAAACGAACGCGCGCATCGCATCAATGGTGAAATATCGGCACCCGAAATTCGCCTGGTTGGGGTCGAGGGAGAGCAGTTAGGCGTCGTACGCACGGCCGAGGCCTTGCGCATGGCCGAGGAAGGCAACATCGACCTGGTGGAAATTGCGCCCACCGCCGAGCCTCCGGTTTGCCGCTTGATGGATTACGGCAAGTTTCGCTACCAGGAGCAGAAACGGGCCCATGAAGCCAAGCTCAAGCAGCGCCAGATTCAGGTCAAGGAAATCAAATTCCGCCCGGCCACGGACGAGAACGACTATCTGACCAAGATCCGCAAGCTGACCGAGTTTCTCGAAGAGGGCGACAAGGCCAAGGTGACGATGCGATTCCGCGGACGCGAGATGGCGCACCAGGAGTTGGGGCTCAAGGTGCTCGAGCGCGTCAAGGCCGACCTGGAGGTGCTGAGCCAAGTCGAGGCGATGCCCCGGCTGGAAGGGCGACAGATGGTGATGGTGCTGTCGCCACGCAAGAAGAAGTAGAACGATTTGCCAGACTCGCAGGTCCGCCCCGGTGCCGTTGCGGGGCCGAGACGGGCGAAAACCAAGTGCTGCAGGCTCCGCAAGTCCCGACGCGGGTCGGGCGCCCAGCGGCATCGACGAAGAAAGTGGGCAGAAAATGCCAAAGATGAAAACCAAGAAGAGCGCAGCGAAGCGATTCAAGATTCGCGCCGGCGGCTCGATCAAGCGCGGTCAGGCGTTCAAGCGCCACATCCTGACCAAGAAGACGACGAAGAGCAAACGTCACCTGCGCGGCCCGGTGAACCTTTCCCCGGCCGACGAGTTGTCGGTACGTCGCATGCTCCCGTACGCCTGATCCTAGCCCATATCCCGTCTTGAATAGCCAGAGGAAACTGCCATGCCCCGAGTAAAACGCGGCGTAACGGCGCGCGCACGCCACAAGAAGGTCCTGTCTGCTGCCAAGGGCTTTACGCAGCGGCGCAATAACGTATTCCGCGTCGCCAAAGAGGCGGTCATGAAGGCCGGCCAATATGCCTATCGCGACCGGCGCACCCGCAAGCGCGTTTTTCGGTCGCTTTGGATCGCGCGTATTAATGCCGCCGTGCGCGAGCACGACCTGTCCTACAGCGTCTTCATAAGCGGCTTGCGCAAGGCGCAGATCGATCTCGACCGCAAGGTGTTGGCCGACATGGCGGTACTTGACAAGCCGGCGTTTGCGGCCATCGTCGAGCAGGTCAAGAGCCGCCTGGCCAGCTGACGGACGGGACCGGGTGCGGGCGTTGCGACGCCTGGGTCGGTCCTTTCTATGCCCTCGGAAACGAGGGCGAGTTTGCTCCCTTCCATGGATCCGCTCGATACCCTGATCAGTGAGGCGCAGCGCGCATTTGCGGCGGCGACGCAGCCGGCTGCACTCGAGAACGAGAAGGCCCGTTTCCTGGGCAAGGGCGGCAGCCTGACCGACTTGCTCAAGCGCCTCGCCCAGCTCGATCCTGAGCAGCGGCGTACCGAAGGGGCCCGCATCAACGTGGCCAAGGCGCGCATCGAAGAGTTGCTGCATGCACGTCGGGAGCAACTGGCGCAGATCGAACTCGACGCCCGCCTGGCCGCCGAAGCGGTCGATGTCAGCCTGCCGGGCCGCGGCCGGGGGGCGGCCGGGATCCACCCCATCATGCGCACGTGGATGCGAATCGAGGAGATTTTTGCCTCCATCGGCTTTGATGTGGCGGACGGCCCGGAAATCGAAACCGACTGGTACAACTTCACGGCTCTGAACAATCCCGAGAATCACCCGGCACGCTCGATGCAAGACACGTTTTACGTCGACGCCCGCGATGAGGAAGGTAAACCTTTGCTGCTGCGCACGCACACCTCGCCCATTCAGGTGCGTTACGCGCGTCGTACACCGCCGCCGCTGCGCGTGATCGCGCTGGGACGCACATACCGTGTCGACAGCGACGCCACGCACTCGCCCATGTTTCACCAGGTCGAGGGGCTGTGGATCGATGAACGGGTCAGCTTTGCCGATCTTAAGGGTGTCTATTCGGACTTCCTGCGGCGCTTCTTCGAGAGCGAAGAGCTCCAGGTACGTTTTCGGCCGTCGTATTTTCCCTTTACCGAACCGTCGGCCGAAATCGACATGATGTTTACCAGCGGACCGCGCAAGGGACGTTGGCTGGAGCTTTCCGGCGCCGGGCAGGTGCATCCGGCCGTGGTTCGCAACTTTGGCCTGGACCCGGAGCGCTACATGGGATTCGCTTTTGGTTCCGGCCTGGAGCGTCTGACGATGTTGCGTTACGGGGTCAGCGACCTGCGCCTTTTTTTCGAGGGTGACCTGCGCTTTCTCGAGCAATTCAATCGCTGACTATTGCACGACGGCCTGAAATGAAGATCGCGTTGGAATGGCTGCGCCAAATGGTTCGGATCGAGACCGATGCCGCATCCGTGGCAAACCTGCTAACCATGGGTGGCCTGGAGGTCGAGGATCTGGCCCCGGCTACCGGCTTCTCCCAAGTCGTTGTGGCGCGTGTCGTTCGGGTCGAACGCCACCCCAATGCGGACCGGCTCTGCATCTGCCAGGTCGATACGGGTGAGAATAGTTTGCGCACAATTGTTTGTGGCGCGCCCAATGTTGCTGTCGGATTGCTGGTGCCCTGCGCCTTGCCGGGAGCGATGCTGCCGGGAGAGTTCGCCATCAAAGCTACGACGGTTCGCGGGGTACGCTCGGAGGGAATGTTGTGCTCGGCGCGCGAGCTCGGGCTGTCGGAGGAAAGCCAGGGCTTGCTGATCCTGGACCCGGCCGCGCCCCTGGGTGCCGAACTGCGGAAGGTGCTCGATCTGGATGAGCCAAGCTTTGAAATCAAGATCACCCCCAACCGCGGTGATTGCCTGAGCGTACTGGGAGTGGCGCGCGAACTGGCCGCCCTGAGCGGCGAGCAAGTGCAGCCGCCACAGAGCGATCCGGTTGCGGTCAATTCGCAGGAGCGCTTCCCGGTGCGCATCGATGCGCCCGACCTGTGCGGAAGATTTTCCGGGCGGGTATTGCGAGGACTTGATGCGCGGGCGGCGACGCCGGCATGGATGAAGCGTCGGCTGGAGCATTCGGGTCAGCGTTCGATCTCGGCGCTGGTGGATATTTCCAACTACGTCATGCTGGAAGTCGGGCAACCATCGCACGTGTTTGATCTGCACAAAGTGCGCGGTGGTCTGCAGGTGCGCTGGGGACGCGCCGGAGAGAAGATCACCCTGCTGAATGAACAGACGGTCGAGATTGACACGCAGGTCGGCGTTGTTGCCGACGACAGCGGGGCCGAGGCCATTGCCGGGATAATGGGTGGCCTGTCGACTTCGGTATCGCTGGACACAACCGACGTTTACCTGGAAGCGGCTTTTTGGTGGCCGGAGGCCATCCAAGGGCGCCCGCGGCGCTATAACTTTTCGACCGAGGCGGCGCATCGCTTCGAGCGCGGCGTGGACTTTGCGCGCACAGTTGCCGCCCTGGAGCGGCTAACGCAGCTCATCGTGCAGATCTGTGGCACGAACAAGACGAGGATCGGTCCGATCGACGACACGGTTGTGCACCTGCCCCGGCGCGATCCGGTCGACCTGCGCTGGGAGCGCCTACAGCGCGTGCTTGGAGTGGCGCTTACACCGTTCCAGGTGCAGGAATGCTTCGAACGGCTGGGGCTGGCGTGGCAGCGCGAGGGCGACGTCTTCCGCGTTACGCCGCCGAGTTATCGTTTCGATCTGCAGCTCGAAGTCGATCTGATAGAAGAAGTTGGGCGCGTGTACGGCTACGCACGGATTCCCGCCGAGGCCCCGTTTGCAAGGGCGCGCATGCGCACGCGCAGCGAGGGCCGGCGCCGCGCGCACGACCTGCGACTTGCGATGGCGCGGGCCGGTTACCAGGAGCTACTCAACTTCAGTTTCGTGCCGGAGTCCTGGGAAAGCGAGTTTGGTGCCGATGCGTCCCGCTCTATACGGGTGCTCAATCCGATTGCCGCCCAGTACTCCGTAATGCGCAGCAACCTGCTGGCTGGCCTGGTCGCCAATCTGCGCTACAACCTCAATCGTCAGGCGAGCCGGGTACGCACATTCGAAATCGCCAGTGTCTTCGCGCGCGATCCGCATGGCGCCGACGGAGCGGAACAGGTAGCGGGAATTGCGCAGCCATGCCATCTGGCGGCCCTTGCCTTCGGTCCGGCCGAGGAAGAACAATGGGGTCTGCCGCAACGCGCGGTCGATTTCTTCGACGTGAAAGGCGATCTGGAACGATTGATGTTTCCCCTTGAAGCCCGGTTCTCGACGATGGGCAACCTGACTGGGGGTGCCGCGATGCATGCGGCACTGCGCCCGGGCCGCTGTGCCGCCGTCGTCCTCAACGGTGACACGATCGGATGGATCGGCGAATTGCATCCGCGCCTGTGCAAGAGTTTCGATCTGCCCGCCGCGCCGGTTGTGTTCGAAGTGCAGATCAGCCCGTTGCTCCAGATCGGTACGCCCGCTCCGCAGCCCGTTCCGCGATTCCCCGCTTTGGTGCGCGATATCGCGGTCTGGATCGACAGCGCGGTGCCTGCGGGCGAGGTGCTCGAGGATCTTCGCGCTCTGGCCTCGAGCAAATCAAGCCTTGCCGCCGTACGCGCGGTGCGTCTTTTCGACGTCTTTCGGCCGAGCCCCGACAGTGCCGGCGACGCATCGGCGGAACGAGCTAGCGGCTTGTTAATTAAGGAGAAAAGTCTTGCGTTCCGGATTGTTCTGCAAGATACTCAACGTTCGCTGGCGGAAGTAGATGCCGATGCGGCGCGCGCCGCTATCGCTGAGCATCTGTTGCAACGCTGGGGCGCACGGGTGCGTCAGTAAGGTTCCCGGTTAGCAAATTGTCAATTACAGCGGCGAGTTACAGCGGCCCCATGATGTCGTTTAAATTTCCCAACCTGCCCGCGGCGTCCAACCGAAGTAAATTGGAAATCGAGCGCGACGCGCGCACGATGACCAAGGCCGATATCGCCGATGCGCTGTTTGAGCGCCTTGGCCTGAATAAGCGCGAAGCAAAGGACATGGTGGACAGCTTCTTTGACGAAATCTGCCAGGCACTGGCGCGCGGCGAGACCGTGAAGTTGTCCGGGTTCGGCAATTTCCAGTTGCGCGACAAACCTACGCGTCCTGGGCGCAATCCCAAAACCGGCGAGGAAATCGCGATTACCGCACGTCGCGTCGTGACCTTTCACGCCAGTCAGAAGCTCAAGGCCACCGTCACGCGCACTTCGGGGCGCTGATTGCACGCGCCTGCCCTGTAACCTTGCATCCTTGACAGCCTAGCAATGTCCAAACCTGCCGTGGTCGACCATGACAGTGCAGCCTCCTTACCGTCGATCCCGGCCAAACGCTACTTCACGATCGGCGAGGTGAGCGATCTGTGCGCAGTCAAGCCCCACGTTTTGCGCTATTGGGAACAGGAGTTCACGCAGCTCAAGCCGATCAAGCGCCGCGGTAATCGCCGGTACTACCAGCATCATGAAGTGCTGCTGATTCGACGCATACGGGAGCTGCTCTACGAGCAGGGTTTCACGATCAACGGGGCCCGCAATCGCCTCGACGGCGTTGCCAACGGCTCCTCGCCGCGCAGCCGGGCAGTCCGTTCTGCGGTCGGGGCGACACAGCAAACATCAAACGAAGCGGCCAATAATGCCTTTGGCAACCTGCGAACAGAACTCGAATCTATCCGCGCGTTGCTCGCGCCGGTGATTGCCGGCACGGGGCACGAGGACTCTGCAAACGGTTGAGCGCGTGCTGCGTGTACAATCCCTCGCCTTCGGGGCGTAGCGCAGCCTGGTAGCGCACTTGCATGGGGTGCAAGGGGTCGCGAGTTCGAATCCCGCCGCCCCGACCAGTATCTTAGCGGTGTTTTGGTTGTGCCCTTGGTCCATTTTTTGGTCCATCTTCGGACCTGGTGGCCCAAGGTGCCATAGCTCTGTTCCCCAAAGGCAATTGCCCCTCGCCGAGCTCTCAAGCACGTCCGGCACAGCGGTCGCTTCGCTGTAGCCTGACGGTCATTTCATCGATACGGCTTAAAGACGTTGCTGTCGCGGGTGAGCAGATTCATCAGTTTCGGGTGGACGAACAGCTTTTCCTTGCCGACCGCCTGCTCGCGCAGCACGTCGATCGACACGAGCGCCTTGAGGTATCGGGACGCCGCCTGACTATGTCGCTGGCAGCGACACGTCAAGCTGACATGTCGCTATTTCTTAAAAATGGCGACATGACAAACCGCGCAATCTCCGAGACGCTCATCCCCAGGTCAGTCCCGGATGTTGCTGGACAGTGCGTCTCGTTTAGCGGTTAACGCCGCGGTGCTTGGCGTCATGCCGAGCCATCATTTGCCAAAAGCGCACGCTTGTATGCAGCCAACTCCTTTTCAATTGCATACGCTTGCGCATTGATTTGTTCGAAGGCCTCTTCTGCTTCGGCGGTCCGATTCATGGCGTCTTGCAGCTCCTCGCCTGCCAATCCCCTTTGTGCGTGGGCATAGCCAGTGTAGGTCGCCATGGCATGGGCCTTGGCGGCATTTAATCGGCCAAGCGCCGCATACAGGCGCACCAGATTTGCAGCCTCGGTCTCGGCAGATGTTGAACGCGTTGACATAGGTATCTTCCTTTTATGTTGCGTTGCACAATTGTACAGGGAAACCATGAGACGCGTAAGGCATATAACTATTTGAATAAAAAGGATTTAGTTCCCAACATCGGATATGGAGAGGGAGTTTTCAAGGTTTGCCCAGACCGGCGAAGGTGCTCCCCAGTCTAGGAAACGCAGCCTCCCGCGGGAGCTGCGTGCTAGGTTTTGCCCCCGAGAACCAAGGGCGCCGATGTCGTATCCCGCGCGCATTGGAGCGGCCAGTGATCACAGAAAGTACATTCAATATATTTCTCAATATATTGATTTGTAATATATAGTTAGCATAGGACTAACATCCAGAGAACGGCCCGACTCGCCGGGGTCTGTCCGGCCAACGCGTCGTTCGTTTTACCGGCGATGGCAGAGCCGTCGTCGAACGCGAAAAACGGAAGGGCAAAGGCAATGGCGAGGGTTCGATTCGAAGGCCTCAGACACTTCGCCGCCGGGGCCAAAAGACGAGGCCTTCCGCGTCTCCGAATTGCCCGGCTGGCCGCAGGCGCGAAGCACAAGGTTTGGTCAAGTCGCAGTAAGGACCGCGAAGATAGAGCTGGCTGACAGACCTAAAGCGCTGCAAGCTGTCGCAGCGGCATCAGCAATCCGTTCCATGGCGCCGCTATTTGCAACCCCATGATTTCGAAGGAATATACCCTTGGCGAGGGCGGCGTACGCGCTAGCTGTACGATTCCAAGGAAGGCCTGCAGTTCGTCCTGGTGCAAACTGTTGTTTTCCGGGTAGCCCGTTCATCGGACGACGGCGCTCTTTCATCGGCAGGCCTCATTGCTAGGGCCGAGCGCGCAGGCGGTGAAAAATTATTGTTATTTCAGCAAGTTACTGGACTGCGACTGTCTGCCGCACCGCTTTGCAGGCTGCTACTCTTCTGTCAGGGGTCCAAGTAGTTCGCGAACCGATCGGCGTGCCCGAGCGCCGGTCCAGCGATGTCTGGCACCGCATATGACCGAGCAGTGCGCAATTTGTGGATGTCCGCTGCACCGCATAGCCAATAGCTATGCGCAGGCGAGCATTGCCGGTCGCAGTTATGCCATAAAGCACCATTACGTTGCCCGACGGTTCTTCGGCCGTCCAACGAACGCTCAAGGCGAATTGGTCGAGGGCATCTTTTCCGCCTGTCCGTGGAAGCACGAGCGAGAGTCGGCGATTTTCTGCTACGAGTGCCGCGAAGAGCTCCTACGAAATCCCGTGCTGCTTCCGGAAGATGTGTCGCAATTTGCCCAGCTCGTGAAGCGGCGCGGGCTCGGCGAGAAACAAAAGACCGAAAGCCGCGTACCGATCGCCGGGCGCGTTGTGCTCTTGCACGAGGTTATCAGCCTCGGAATCGCAACCGCCCGCAAGCGCGACGCCATATTGGCCCGAAAGCGAGCCGTACGTGACCTGAGCCCCCTCCTGGGTGGCTTTGCAGCAATCTTCCTGTTGGTGGGATTTAGCCCATGGTACGGTGCGTATTCCGCCACGGAAAACGTCGCAATCGAGGGCTGGTTGTTCTTTTTGGCTGGCTTGTTGGTTTGCGCACTCGCTCCCGCCCATCCTTTTCGCGCGGCGGTCCAGGGTACTGTCGGCGTTTTCGCAGGCACTGCTGCTGGCATTGTCGTTCACGGCATCTTCGATGGCAGCTCGGAGCGCAGCTTTTTCCCCTTCGAAATTGCAGCTCACACCGGCATGTCGGCACCCGGCTTCCTTCTGTCTGCCCTTGTCTGGAAAACAGGTTCCGAACCCATTTTCTGGAACATGAGCGAACTTCGCGAAGTGGTAGACGCGCGAATTGCAGCCGCGCTCGCAAAGCTCCTCGATTCCATGCGTGTCGACATTGAGACGCTGAAGAGCAAGAACACGGGGAACGGTTCGCTTGGTGCTGCGAGGACAATTGATGGAGTCCTTGCCATTTGTACGAATGCACTCTACGCCCTAGCCGAGGCGGTAGTCACACAGTACGACGCGGTACTGGGAGAGTCGCTGGTGATCAGTCCATTCGCGGTTGAAAAGATGGTTCGCGCAGTTCCGGACCAACTTCGGCCGCTCCTTGAACAGTGTCTCGCCCACGTACGGCGCGAGGCGAACCTGGCCAGGATGTCCAACGCCGCGCCAGATTGCATAGCGAGTCTGGAGAGCAAATTCGATGCAATCAGCCGCGACGTCGCGCTGACGCTCCGCGCCAGCTGTTCGGAGCGCAACCAAAGCCTGGCACGAAAGCTCGCAAGACCCTTGCTTCGTTTGCTTGAAAGTTTGGTCGCGGCCCTCAGACCGTCAACGGCTGACGGCGCTCGACGCTTTCCTACCTCAGCCGGTGGCGTTTCGGAAAACTTAACAAGCTAAGCTTGCCCGCCCTCGAGCGCGGGCAGCAACCCTGGCTGCCGCAGCAGCGGCGTCTATGACTAGCCAAAGTGCCCAAAACCGTTTCTTGCGGTGTGCTGCTTTTCAATGAGGACTTGGAGGTCTTCCTCGCGCACGCCACCGGCACTCGGCACTGGGACGTGCTCAAGGGACTAGCCGACCCTGGCGAGAGTCCCCTTGCAACAGCCTTGCGCGAAGCGCGCGAAGAAGCAGGGCTAGACCTCTCTGGGATCGACCTCGAAGACCTGGGGGTGCTGGAGTATCGGCCGACCAAACTGCTGCATCTATTTGCAGCCTGCGTAGCCCGGGCAAGCGTGGAGCCCAGGGCGTGCGTCTGTTCGAGCTTTTTCGTCGACGAGCGAAGCGGCCATCGCAGGCCGGAAATGGACCGCTTTGCTTGGACGCCACTGACTGCGGTCGCGCGCCTGTGCGGTCCCAACCTGCGCCGCGTACTGGAAGAACAGTTCGCCGCCGGCCTTGCAGACAGGCTTTCTTTGCAAACACCCGGCAAGCAATTGACCGCGCGAGCAAATACCGTAGGCTCCGACTAGCCCAAGCCTGTTGCGGCCGAGGACCTTGTGCTCGTGCGATTCGAGCGCTTGCCTCGGCGCCGATTTCCGAGCGAGCTTGATCGCGGAGACGTCACCGAAATGCCCGTCCAGGTTTTTGTCATCGAGGAGTTTCACCGCGACACGTCGGTCCTCACGACCTGGAACTGCATTGGCCGCATCAAGGTGCAATTTCGGCTCGCTGGGCGAACGGCTTTGAACGCCAGCGGGAAACTCGCGCCCCAGGCAGAAAGACGCGCCGGATCGATGTCCGCGTCCACGGTATGTGGAGTATTTCCATGTTTTGCTCGAATCCCTGAGAACCGGTTCCGCCTGCATAGACGCTCCATCTTGGCTCGCAATCGGTGTGCTCCGATTTGCGTCATACCGGGGCCCTTGCCCACGCTTCTCAGCAGCAAAGCGCGGGCATTGTTCATTCTGAACCCCTGGCGTTACGAAGATCCCTGGATATCCTATTGCACCGTGTCCGAGCTGCAAGCGCTTGCACGCTCCAACACCGCTGTTCCACTCTGTCGCTCCAAGCGCATCTCTGATGACATCGAAATCGCCGTCAATCGCGTATCGGAGTCCGAACCGGCGTCACGCTCCGATATACTTGCGCACGCGGACATGGAAAGCAAAAGAGACGTACGGATGAACGATTGCGCCGCCCTGACCGATGTTCCCGGTCTTTTTGATCGTCGACCGCGGCGCAGCTAGGTCCGGGCCATGCACATCCTTGTTTCGAACGACGACGGCTATCTGGCACCCGGCCTGCTGGCCTTGGTCGATGCGCTGCAACGCTTCGGTGAGATCACGGTGGTGGCACCGGAACAGAACTGCAGCGGTGCCAGCAACTCCCTGACCTTAAATCGTCCGCTGACCGTGAACCGTGCCGGCAATGGATACCTCTACCTGAATGGCACGCCCACCGATTGCGTGCACGTTGCCCTGACCGGGTTGCTCGATCCGCTGCCGGACCTGGTAGTTTCGGGCATCAACAACGGTCAGAACATGGGCGATGACACGATTTACTCCGGCACCGTTGCGGCCGCAATGGAGGGATACCTTTTTGGCTTGCCATCGATTGCGTTCTCGCACGTCAACAAGGGACATGCCCACCTGGATGCGGCCGCGCGTCTGGCCGCGGACCTGGTCGCTCGCTATGTCAGGCGTCGGCTGGCCGGGCCATTTTTGCTCAATGTGAACATTCCAAATCTGCCGTACGAGCAGCTCCAGGACATACGCTGCACGCGGCTGGGCAAGCGTCACCAGGCCGAACCGGTCATTCGCGATACCAGTCCGCGCGGTGAGACGATCTACTGGGTCGGATCCGCTGGCGAGGCACGGCTTGCCGGTCCGGGGACGGATTTTCACGCCGTTGCTTCCGGCCTGGTATCGATCACGCCCTTGCAGATCGATCTGACCCATGTCGAGCAATTGGGCACCATTTCCGAATGGCTTAAGGCGTGACGCAGCGGCGCAATGACGCACTGGGCAATACGGGGCTGACATCGGCGCGTGTACGCCAGCGCATGGTCGAGCGCGTGCGCGAGCTCGGTGTTCGCGACTCGCGCGTACTGACGGCATTGGCGGCCGTGCCGCGGCACCTGTTCGTGGACGCCGCGCTGGCGAGCCGGGCCTATGACGATTGCGCATTGCCACTGGGGCATGGCCAAACGATCTCGCAGCCGTACATCGTCGCCCGCAGCGCGGAGCTTGCGATCGGGTCGATGGCCACGCCGCGCACGGCGCGGGTACTGGAAATCGGCACGGGCGGAGGCTATGCGGCGGCCGTCTTTGCGCAGCTTTTCGGTGAGGTTTATTCCATTGAACGCGTGCGCGCCTTGCACGAGCGCGCGCGCAGCAACCTGCGTCCTCTGCGGCTGGCCACCGTCCGCCTGGCCTACGGCGATGGAGCGGACGGGTTGGCAGCCGAAGCGCCGTTTGACGCCATCATCGCGGCGGCCGCGGGAGCCGAAATCCCCCAAGCCTGGGGCGAGCAGCTCGCGCCAAATGGCGTCGTTGTTGCGCCCTTGGGGGAGGAAAATCAACAACTTTCGGTACTGAGCAGGGACGCGCAGGGCCGTTGGATCTGCCGGAAGATCGAGCCGGTCCGGTTCGTCCCCTTGTTGGGCGGGGTGATCGCCGCCTGAGCATTGGGGCTTGCAGGGAGACGCACGGTGGTGAGGGCAAAGCATGACGGAAAGTTGCCAGGGTTCGCGCACGTGAGAGTAGCGGCGCTGGTCATTGCGGCGGCACTCCTGGGCGCCTGCGCGGAGACCTCGCTTAGCGAGGCCCCGATCATCGACCGCTCCACGCGGCCGGCTCCGGACTCAGCGCCGATGCGAGCGGGGCAGGTCGCGGCGGCCGGCTCCCCGGCTCAGGTCTCGGCCGAGGGCATGTACACAGTACAAAAGGGCGATACGCTGGTTCGCATTGCCACGACATTTCATTGTGACGTCCAGGATCTGGCGCGATGGAATGGGATTGGGGAGAATGGCCCGATCGCTGTTGGCCAGCGCCTGCGCGTGCGACCGCCCACAGCGCAGCAAGCCGGTGCGCAAGGGCCGGCCGGGGCGTTTGCGAACAGGGAGCCGGTGGAGCCGGCCGAGGCCGAGGTTCACGCGATTGCGGCACCCGGGACCAGCGCGGTGGAAACGCGCTCCCTGGATGCAGCACCGGTTAGCGCGCTGTCCGCCGGCGCGGTCGCGAGCGCCACGGACGCGGCCAGCAGTTCGGCCGGAGTGCCGGCTGCCGGCCTGGTCTCTGGGGGCGGGGCTGCGCAGGCCGCCAACGCGGTAGCGCCCGGCAGCAGTTCGCAGGTGGTGGCCAACGCGGCAGCTAATCCGCCACCAGCGGACGCTTCGAGGACCACGGCGCCCGTGACCTGGATCTGGCCCTTGTACGGGCGGGTGACCGTAAAGTTTGATCCGGTGCACTCCAAGGGGATCGACATTGCCGTCGATCAGGACGCCAAGGTGGTGGCGGTGGCCGACGGCGAGGTGAGCTATACCGGCAGCCCCCGCGACTATGGCAATCTGGTGATTCTGAAGCACCCAGATGGTCTGCTCTCGGTGTACGCGCGCAACAAGACGATACTGGTGACGCAGGGTCAGGCGGTTACCCGCGGTCAACCGATCGCCACCGCGGGCAAGACCGACGGCGCAACGCCCAGCCTGCACTTTGAGGCACGCCGCAAGGGTGTTCCTGTCGATCCGCTGGGCCTGTTGCCGGCGCGTTAAGCGCAGCTTGCAGCGAGCATGCGCGTGACCCCGGTCCTGGCCTTTGACCTGGAAACGATCCCGGATATCGCCGGGCTGCGGCGGCTGCGACCGCAGTGGGCCGCTCTTGGCGATCGGGATCTGGCGGCGCAGGTATTTGCCGAGCGCCGCGAGCACACGGGTGGCAATGATTTTCTGCCCTTGCACCAGCATCGAATCGTTGCCATTGGTTGTGCATTTCGAGATGACAGTGGATTTCGGGTGCGCTGCCTGGGCAATCCCGGCGACGGCGAAGCCAAAGTCGTACAGGATTTTTTTCGCCTGCTCGATCGCTACACGCCGCAACTGGTGAGCTGGAACGGTGCTGGCTTTGATCTGCCGGTGTTGCATTACCGTGCTCTCGTGCACGGTGTGGTTGCGGCGCGCTACTGGGAAACCGGCGATGAGGACCGCGAATTTCGTTACAACAACTACCTCAGCCGCTATCACGCGCGCCATACCGACCTGATGGACGTGCTGGCCATGTACCAGGGCAGGGCGGCCGCGCCGCTGGATGAGCTGGCCAGGCTGTGCGGATTTGCGGGCAAGCTCGGAATGGCGGGCGACAAGGTATGGGACGCGTATTGCGACGGCCAGATCGAACTCATCCGCAACTATTGCGAAACGGACGTCGTCAATACGTTCCTGCTGTACTGCCGATTCCAGAAAATGCGTGGCTTGCTCAGCGCGGCGGCGTACGCCGCCGAGATGGAACTCGTTCGCCGGAGCCTGCAGCAGACGGCTGGCTCGCACTGGCGCGAATTTCTCGCCGCTTGGGGCCCCGATGACGACGCGTTGGAATAGTCCT